>JAEEGL015039022.1_pt1 | contig 39333 bp, 38 predicted proteins | sample 9134231 | NCBI WGS metagenome assembly JAEEGL01 (sample SAMN16246548, study PRJNA631951) | gut metagenome | biome: gut microbiome; feature: rumen; material: fiber-attached | host: Bos | place: Iran: Karaj | collected 2018-10 | reverse complement strand
TCTCCAGAACAACCAGAACAATATACTGTATCTAAACTCCCAGACAACCTATGTTGGATGACTAAAGATCTAAACCTAGGTAGAACTAGTGGTGGAGCTAATGGTGATGGCACTATTACACTAACTAGCGATGATACAGACTTAGCTGATAATACTACCTTTACTCTTCCTGTTTCTCCAACAACCTATACTACGGGATCCACTGGATATCGTACTCCACAAATCCTTATTAACCACACAGTCTCACAATATACTGTAAATAACATCTCATACTCACCTACCACCAGCTACTACTCCTGGGCTGCCGCTACTGCTACTAATACATCTATTACGGCTAGTGGTAATATAACTACATCAATTTGTCCTAGAAATTGGGATTTACCAATTAATACCCAATATACTAATCTAAGAACTAGAGGCTCAGTTACTAGTGCAGCTATTGCTCATGAGGAACCTTATAACTTTATCTATGGTGGCTACCGAAATGCAGCAGATGGCTATTACAGCCAAACAAACTATGGCTATTATTGGACATCAACCAATAGTAGCTCTAACTATGCTTACCAAACATACATTAATAGTAGTGGTATATATAGTTCAACTGCTACGGGCTACAAATACTACGGTGAAAAACTAAGATGTGTAGCTAGTAGTGGCACTGCCACTGTTAATTACGATGCTAATGGTGGTACTGGTACCATGCCAAGCCAAAACAATACAGAACTTAATTCTACAACCGTTAGTGCCAATTCCTTTACCGCTCCAGCTAACAGTCAGTTTAGAAACTGGAACACTAGAGCTGATGGGACTGGTACTACAGTAACTCCAGGTACTCAAATTTCTTCCATTGTCTCCATCGGCGAAACTATCACCCTTTATGCTCAATGGGATGAGCTGTATTATATCGCCTTTAATGCTAACGAATCTAGTGTAGGTGCTACTCCTGGCTCCGCTACTGGTACTATGACTAACCAAACGGTTATAAGGAATACTGCTACAAATATTAAAACTGGCACCTTTGCCCTAACCGGCTATATCTTTATGGGTTGGAATACGGCTGCTGATGGTACTGGAACAGCTTATGGCGACGAACAAAAGGTTACTAATCTCACTTCTACTGGAAGTACCATTACTCTTTATGCTGTTTGGAAAGATGGTGCTTATCTGGACGCTGGCTCTACTGTAAACCAAAAACTTAAACGACTAGCCGGGAATAGTTCGGCTGATTATGATACTCAGGATAATACTATTACCGCAATCGTTCGCTCCAATACTTTACCTAACGGTTTTACTCCTTCTACTGAAAATATCATTTCAGATAGCTCTTCGCCAACTCCAATCTATGCTTGGTACGATTCAGCTAACACCACTATCTACTATTACTCTACAGCTACCAATATTCTGATGAATAAATATTCTGATGCCTTCTTTTTAGGAATGCGTGCCCTATCCAATCTATCCACTATTTCCACCTGGGACACCTCTAAAGTGACGACTATGGCTCAACTACTCAGAGAGACCGGCTACTCAGCCACTACTTTCACTCTGGATCTCTCCTCCTGGAATACTTCTAGCGTAACGGACATGTCCTATATGTTCACCGAGGCCGGCTACTCCACCACCACCTTCACCCTAGATCTCTCTTCCTGGAACACTGCCAATGTGACGACTATGTCCCATATGTTCTTCTATGCTGGTTACTCCGCCTCCACCTGGTCCGTTGGCAATCTCTCCTCCTGGAATACTTCTAGCGTGACGAATATGATGAGAATGTTCTCCGATGCCGGCCGCTCCGCCACCACCTGGTCCGTTGGCAATCTCTCTTCCTGGAATACTTCCAATGTGACGAATATGTCCCAAATGTTCACCGAGGCCGGCCGCTCCGCCACCACCTGGTCCGTTGGCAATCTCTCTTCCTGGAACACTGCTAGTGTTACGAATATGTCCTATATGTTCTCCGAGGCCGGCTACTCCGCCACCACCTGGTCTATTGGTGATCTCTCTTCCTGGAACACTGCCAATGTGACGACTATGTATTCCATGTTCTCCGAGGCCGGCCACTCCGCCTCCACCTTTAATCTGAACCTTTCTTCTTGGAACGTTTCTAACGTAAGGAGTATGGGCTATATGTTCTCCGAGGCCGGCTACTCCGCCACCACCTGGTCTATTGGTAATCTTTCTTCCTGGAATACTTCTAGCGTGACAGATATGATGAGAATGTTCTCCAAGGCCGGCTACTCCGCCACCACCTGGTCCGTTGGCAATCTCTCTTCCTGGAATACTTCTAATGTGACGAATATGTCCCTAATGTTCAACAGGGCCGGCTACAACTCAAATGATTTCAGTCTAAATCTTTCTTCTTGGAATGTTTCTAACGTGACGGATATGGGTAATATGTTCGAATATGCCGGCCGCTCCGCCACCACCTGGTCCATAGGCGACCTTTCTTCCTGGAATACTTCTAGCGTAACGATCATGGGCTATATGTTCTACGGCGCCGGCTACTCCGCCACCACCTGGTCCATAGGCGACCTTTCTTCCTGGAGGAATACTGCTAGTGTGACAAATATGTCTGATATGTTCGCTTATGCCGGCTACAGCGCCACCACCTGGTCTATAGGCGACCTCTCCTCCTGGAATACTTCTAGTGTGACGAATATGCAAAGAATGTTCGAATCTGCCGGCTACTCCGCCACCACCTTTGTCTTGAACCTCTCCTCCTGGAATACTTCTAGCGTAACGGACATGGGTTATATGTTCGCTTATGCCGGCCGCTCCGCCACCACCTGGTCCGTTGGCAATCTCTCTTCCTGGAATACTTCCAATGTGACGAATATGCAAGACATGTTCGACTCGGCTGGTAATAACGCCACCACCTTTACTTTAAATCTCTCTTCCTGGAACACTGCTAACGTGACAGATATGTCCGATATGTTCTACCTTGCTGGATATAGAGCCACCACCTTCACCCTAGATCTCTCTTCCTGGAACACTTCCAATGTGACGAATATGTATCAAATGTTCACCGAGGCCGGCCACTCCGCCACCACCTGGTCTGTTACTATTCCAAAAACCAACGACGGTACAACTTCTGGCCCAATTTCTAATACTACTTCAAACCTTTACGGCAAAACCACTTCGGTTACTGCGACTCCAGATTCTGGCAAATCTTTCACTCTCGCAAACTAAAACAATCCGTAATATCTCAACTAAAGCACCATCTATCCACACAAAAGCCACCGTCCATCCCTGCCAGCCCCCGCCTCCACTAACCCTTGTCTTTTTCCACCACCTATGCTATAATACACCGTGATATGTCAATTAAAGTAACTAGAAAAGATCAGGGCGAAGCAAACGAGAACATCATTCGTCGTTTTAATCGCAAAGTCCTCCAAAGTGGTATGATGCCTCTAAAGAAGTCGCAAATGCGTTTTAGTAAGCCTATCTCTAAGCGCGAACGCCGTCTAAAAGCTATCATCCGCGAAGCACGTAAGGCCGAAAAAACCGAACGCATTAAACTAGGACTTAAGTAAATAATCCCCCATCAGGGGGATTTTTGATGCGTGCGTGATATAATAAGGGAAAGGAGATTAAATGATAATACTATTTGGTTTAGCCGGCTCCGGCAAGGGCACCCAGGGCAAAGCGTTGTCCGAAATCTTTGGTTGGCGTTGGCTATCAGTAGGCGAAGCAATCCGCCAGACCGGCAAGTTTAAAGAGATTACCGACTGTGGCGAACTAGTCCCAGACGAAAAGGTGATCGAACTCATGAATAATCAAATTAAGAAAGCCGAACTAGAAGGTTTTAATGTTATTCTAGACGGCTACCCAAGGGATGTTGTGCAGGCCGAGTATCTTGTAAACAATATGGCAGAAAAAATCGAAGGCGCCATTATTCTTGAGGTGCCAAAAGAAGAGCTATACGAAAGATTAGCCTTGCGCGGCCGCGACGATGATCTAGAAAAAGACAGCATTAACCGCCGTTTCGAGGTTTTTGAACAGAATATCGACCTTATCTTACCTCTACTAGAGGAAAAAAACATCCCAATTGAGCATGTAAATGGCGTAGGCTCAGTAGAAGAAGTAACTAGTCGCCTAGTAGAAATTATAAAAAGAATTGTCCCTGGCGCCACGCCGCAAAGTAACGATGTAAACGGCGGAGAAATCGAGAAAAGCTATGGTGAATAAAGAAAACTCCGACCCTAAAACCCTTAAAGAAAAAATCATCGCCATGCGTGAAGGCGGAAAAATCATGGGGAACCTGCTAAGAGATTTAAAAAGCTACGTTAAACCCGGCATGACGGGCAAAGAAGTAGACGCCTGGGTTCGCAAAGAAATCGTAGCGCGCGGAGCCACCGTTGCCTACGACTCCTTAGAGGAAAAATTCCCCGGCGCAATCTGTATTTCTGTAAACGACGAACTAGTCCACGGCGCCCCAAAAGACGAACCATTAGAAGAAGGCGACAAAGTTTCCTTTGACCTTGTTATTGGCTACAAAGGCTATTTCACCGATTCCGCTTTTACTATGTTAGTAGGGAACGTTGGTTCGCCCGCGGTCAAAAGAATGATTGCCGTAACCGAAGAATCACTTTGGGCCGGTATCGAACAAGTTAGGCCCGGAGCCCACATCGGCGACATCGGCCACGCTGTAGAAACTGTCTTAAGAAAAGGCCACCTTGGCGTTATCGAAAACTATATTGGCCACGGTATCGATAAAACCATGCATCAGGCCCCCGAGGTTCCAAACTATGGCAAAAAGGGCCACGGTTATAAACTGGTCGAAGGCGATACTATTTGTATTGAGCCAATGTCCTGCCTTGGTAAACCCACTAATTACGTAGATAAGGACGACGGCTGGAGTGTCAAGATGAAAGACGGTTCCACCGGTTGTCACTGTGAGCATACAATCCTCGTCACAAAAGACGGCTACGAGGTCCTAACTCTGCCAGATGAAGAATAAATCCATAAAAAAATGGTAGCCCCGGCGCGAGTCGCACCATCGGTTCGACTCGCAACTTTTTGAACACATAAAAAAATGGTAGCCCCGGCGCGAGTCGAACGCACAACCTTCTCCTTAGGACGGAGCCGCTCTATCCATTGAGCTACGGAGCCAAAATATGCTATAATTATTATAACATGAAACTATCGAAGAAAAAAGAGAAGAAACAATCCGAACAGGAAAAAGTGGAGGAGCGTCGCGAAGAGGTACTGGCCACTGGCCGCAAATTCAAATACCCTTTGCAGTGGACGAAACACCGCATCGTTGTAAACACCATCCTGATTGCATTTGTAATTCTGGCAATGATTGTTGTTGGTATTTGGCTTGCACTCTATCGTCTAGGTATGACAGACGATCCCCTTTATCGCATCACTAAGGTTGTCCCTGTCTCCGTAGCGAGCGTCGAATCGGCCGGCGTACCTTTTTCCGACTATTTAATGCTTTATCGTAGTAGTATTTCGTCTATCGAGCGCCAATCTGGCAGCCAATTCGACCAAAGCTCGGCCGAGGCTCTGCGCGCCAAATATAAGCGCGTAGCCCTTACCGAAGCCGAAAAATACTCTTTTGCTGCCGCGCTAGCTAAAGATTTGAATATCAATATCTCAAATGAACAGATTAAATCAGAATTCGACCGTCATCTCAAAATCGGCGGTATCGACCGTAGCGAAGAAGGATTTTTAAAGATCATTAACGACAATTTTAGCTTAGACAAAGGCGAATACGAGCACATGCTCTATCTATCACTCTTAAAATCAGAAGTTAGCGTTGCGATTGATGAAAATGCAAATCGTATCGCAGGCGAGGTCGAACGCCAACTGGCCGAGAATGAAAACGACTACAAGCAGGTAGCCGAGCAATTAGGTGAAAGTGTTATTTACCAGGAAACCGGCGGCCTAGTAGATAGCAAAAACATTGACGGCGGCCGCGCCACCGAAGCCATGAAGCTAGAACCCGGCCAAAGTAGCGGTAAGTTTATTTCCATGAATGGAGACGGATATTATTTTGTAAAACTAATCAAAAAGAACGACGCCGAGGTTAATTTTGTTTCGATCAAAGTTCCATTTACGGAGTTCGATAAACGTTTCGAAACGCTTCAAGATGAGAATAAGATTCAAGAGTATATTGAATTACGAGACGCAGAAAAAAGATAGAAAAAGACATAAATTTGAAAAATAGAGATTTTTTGTTTTTGCTATTGACAAATTAAATGATGTGTGCTCAAGTAACACTCAAATGGTGGCCTGACGCCAGATGGGTGGAGCGTTATGTACGCTCTTGGTGGTTTCTCCTCGCCTTGTCCTACGAGGGGGACGGAAAACATCAAGAGCGGATGGGAAGGACATCCTCACCTCCATCGCCGAGGAGATGAGCAGATAAAAGGGTCAGGTGGGCGCGTGGGTCGTCCGATAAAATGAGGAGAATTCAAGGCGCGCAGTCCTTTTAGGATTGCAAATGGAATTCAAATCAAACCCGCATTGCTCGACCCTGACGCTTACGCGCCAGGAAGGCCCCCGCTTTTAGGCGGGGGCATACTTTTATCTGTGTAGACATAGAAAGCAAGATTTTGCAATGCGGATTCTCCTCTTGCATCATATCAAATAAAAAGTAAGTCCCTTTGGGACTTATTTTTGGTGCACGATTCTTTATGAAGTTCGTACCTCATTATTATACCATAGCTAACCCCATTATTTATTCTTATTAGGCATAACTCCAGAGAAAAGTCTAAAGGAACTAGAAGAAGAAAATAAGGAATTAAGATAATAGTTAAAATGTGAAGTATAATAAGTGGTAGGAAGGATTACTTTAATGGAAGAAAACCTAATTAATGATAAAAAGTTAAAAGAGAACATAAGTAATACCGTTGTTGCGGTGCTATTAGATAATAAATTAATAAATGAGAATGATTTAACAGATGTTAATGTTAACTTTGGCTATTTGTTTGCTAAAGCTGATAGGATAGCAGAGGGGCTTTTAAAGATTTCGTGCAAAGGAAAATCATTCTATTTTGCTGTTCAAGATAATACAATTAAATTGCTTACTATTGGCGAAGTGCAGTATCAAGAAACTATTAATTATATGGTAAGCAATCATGATTGCCTAAAAGAAACTCCAAGTATTGAAAATGAAAAAGAAAAAAATAGAAGAATAAAAAATAATAAAGTATTAGAACAATTTGGAATTACCACGAATGATAAACTTGTTAGTGGTAAAAATGAACAAAATATAAGAATTAAAAGTGTTGATGAAATATGTAAAAGAGCCATTGCCAGTTTAATAACAATACAAGTTGCATGTGATATTAATAACGGAAAAGATATAAAGAGTGATGAATATAAAGATGATTTTGAATATATAAAATCTTTGTATAAAAAATTTGGTGTCGAAGATAGTTTGAACTCTAAGGAAAAAAGAATTATTGAAGGAACCTATACAGATCAGGATCCGATTGATATGGATTGGGCTTATGAATCATATTGGACTTTGTGTTGGGCGCTCGGTTTGGTTAATGATATAACAAATGCTGCTGAATTATGTGATTGCAGTATGGCTATTTCATTTGTTATGAATAATAATTCGTTTGATGAATTTAGAAGCAAATGTAAATTAAGGAGCGTTGAAGAAATACTTGATATGTATGATTTATATTATAAATATCATTGGGTTATAAACGACAAAAAGGTTAATCCAAGCACAAGTGCCGATAATCTTAATCCATCCAATGTGCTTGAACGTAGAAGGGCATTAGAATGGTTAATTAGTGACGTTGATGATTGGTATGATTTGCAACTTAATGCTTGAATACTAAAACTACAGAGATGCGGTTTTTGCTTGTAACAAATAATTAATCTATACAATTTTTACTTTTTTGGTGCGGGTACAGGGAGTCGGACCCTGATCTCATCCTTGGGAAGGATACATAATAGCCGCTATACGATACCCGCAGCTCCTCTCATTATAACATATCTCTGTAATTATGGTATAATTATCCTATGCAAGAGATACAGAAACGACTAAAAGCTTTAATCAAAAAACTATACGATTTAGATTTTGAGGCCGATATTACTCCAGCCCCCGCAAACGTAAACGCAGATTATTCCTCTAATGCCCCATTAAAACTTGCCGGAACCCTGCATAAATCTCCCATAGAAATCGCCGAAGAAATAAAAAATCAACTCAATATTTTAACCCCATCCTCAGATTGTCCTTTTCTAGATGTTTCCGTCTCTAGACCAGGTTTTTTGAATTTTGTTTTACCAAGCGATTATTTGTTAAATTCAATCGATAGCCTAAATCATGACTTTTTAAAAAGCATTAAATCTACCCAGTACAAAGACAAGGTCGTAATTTGCGAGTTTTCTGATCCGAATCCATTTAAAGTACTTCATGTTGGCCATCTTTACACTTCAATTGTCGGTGATTCTATTGGTAAACTATTCGAATACGCGGGTGCTAAAGTTGTTAGAGCCAACTATGGCGGCGACGTCGGTCTGCATGTGGCAAAAACCATGTATGCTTTACAAAAAAAGAAATTTGAAAACCTAAAAATAGACGATATTGCTAAATGCTACGTTGAAGGTACTGCTGATTACGAAGACGACGAATCCGCCAAACAAGAAATTACTAAGCTAAATAAAGAAATCTACAAGATTAATACCGAAAAACTTCACGATTCTCCAGTCGCCGAGCTATACTGGCGAGGAAGGGAATTGTCGTATGACTACTTTGAGCAGTTTTATAATTCCATTGGGGTAAAATTCGATAAGTACTATCCAGAATCTACGGTAGCCGGCCTCGGACTAAAAACCGTTAAGGAACAACTTAAAAACGGCGTCTACGAAATGAGCGGCGCAGCGGTCATATTTAATGGTGAGAAATACGGTCTTCATACCAGAGTATTTATCAACGGCGAAGGGATTCCAACCTACGAAGCGAAAGACGTTGGCCTAGTGCAAACAAAATGGAACGATTATCATTTTGATAAATCCATCATCATTACTGGTTCCGAGCAGCTAGAATACATGAAAGTGGTCTATAAATCGATCGAGCAATTTGCCCCCGAGCTCGTAGCAAGAACAACTCACCTAACGCATGGCTTAGTTAAATTACCAGGCAATGTTAAGATGTCTTCTAGAAAAGGGAACTTCCTAAAAGCCGTAGACGTGATTAATCTAGTAAAGAACGAGCTAAAAAATGAGTACAACTCTACCGACGACAAAGTTTCTTTAGCGGCAGTAAAGTATGCCTTTTTGAAATACAAAATGGGTGGCAACATTGTCTTTGATCCTAAAGAATCCGTTAAAATGACGGGAAACTCTGGCCCCTACCTTTTGTATTCTGCCGTTCGTGCTAAAAAAATTCTAGACAAATCCTCCGTAAAAGACCAAGATAATCAAAGCAATCTAGTCTCGCAGGAATCTAACTTTGAACCTAGCGAAAAAGCATTAATGAAAAAGATTCTAGAATACAAGCCCGTGCTAGATGGTGCGGTAGAAGAAATGGCTCCGCACAAAATTGCAAATTACCTCTACGAGCTAGCCCAAGAGTTTTCAAGATTTTACGAAAACTGTGCCGTAATCGGCGATAAAAAAGAAATGTTTCGCATAAAACTAGTTAAGGCCTATCTAGATACTATCGCCCACGGCTTAAACCTCCTGGGAATTGCTATCCCATCAGAAATGTAGAAAAAGAAATGTAGAAAAAACACCTTTCGTGATATAATAAGCGCATGAACAATGACAATGATTTTAACTTTCTTAAACTAGAAACCAACCATCAAAACCTTATTTATAGCCCACTTTCCATTCGCAATGGTCTAGCTCTTCTTAGTGCCGGAGCAAACGGCGCTACCAAGGCCGAAATCGACGCTGTTCTCGGTGACGCCGAAATACCTAAATATCAAAATGATAATAAAACATCTTTAGCTAACGCTATTTTTATTCGCGATACCTTTAAAGATAAAGTCCTTTCATCATATACGGATCTAATTCGGGACAAGTATGGTGGAGAAGTTATTTACGATAATTTTGCATCCAACGAAAAAATGAACAACTGGGTTTCAGAAAAAACTTTCAAGCTCATTGATAGTATTGGTATTGAATCAAGTTCCGAACTTAGGATGGTCCTCGCGAATGCTCTTGCTATCAAAATGGATTGGAAATATAAATTCCGAACCGATAAAACTTATGGAATGAACTTTGTTAAGCAAGATGGTACTAATATAGAAGCTACTATGATGCAAAATCAATACTATAACGAAGACATGAAATACTTTGCCGACGAAAAAATGAAATCCATCACCTTACCGCTTGCATCCAGCTCCAATACTGAGTTGGAATTCTCTGCAATAATGCCTTCTGGCAATCTCAACGAATATATCAATAATACTTCTATTTCCGATATTAATGCCATCCTCGATAACTCTATATCTGCCGCCACGCCAGAACACGGAGTAAAACTCTTCATTCCTAAATTTAAATTCGATTACAAGCTAGATTTCGAAAATAATCTTAAAACTATGGGTATTCAAGCGGCATTTAATAGTGATTCGGCAGATTTTTCGAAAATGGCGTCTTTCCCTCTATATATCAATAAAGCAGTACATAAAGCTAATATTGATTTTTCCGAAGATGGTATTAAAGCAGCCGCAGTCACTGCATTCGCAATGAGGGAGGCGGCTATTGCCAACTACGGACCTCGACCCCAACCTATTACTATCAAAATCAATCGCCCATTCTTGTTCGTTATCCGTGATCGGGAAAATGGCGCCATTTGGTTTACTGGCACTGTGTATGAGCCAAACTCGTGGAAGAACGATATGAAAGAGTATAGGCCAGGCTACGACTATTAGAGATATGCTATAATAAATCTATGAAAAAGGCTAAATTACTTTGGCTCGATCTTGAAATGACCGGCCTGGATCCGACCAAAGATAAGATTTTGGAGGTGGCCGCAATTGCTACTGATATGGATTTAAACGAGATAGCTCATTTTGAGGCAGTCACAAAAGTTGATGAAAAGCTGATTAAATCCAGAATGGTGGGAGATTTTTGGGAAAAGAATAAGGAATCTAAAGAAGCTTTAATGGTTCAAAACGCCTCCGGCAGGCCAGTATCTGAAGTTGAAAAAGAACTAATTTCTTTCATTAAGAAAAACTTTGGAAAAACCATATATCTATCTGGCAATTCCATCCATCAAGACCGTAAATTCATCGAAAACGAAATGCCAGAACTAAACAAACTTTTGCATTACCGCATGCTAGATGTTTCGGCCTGGAAGATTTATTTTGAAAACGCCCTAAATAAAAGATTTGTAAAACCCGACCATCATCGTGCGCTCGACGATATCCAAGGTTCAATAGAGGAGTTAAAATGGTACTTGACGTTTCTAAAGTAAGCGGTATTGGCGAATATACCGTAAAAAGCGAAAAGGATCGCGACATTTACTATAAGGGCAAAATGGCTTTTTTGGTTCTGCATCGTAATACTATCGAAATACGTTGCGACGCCAAGCTTTCCGCACTCCTTAAAGAAAAATACGAATCAGTAATGGAATCACGCTATTATGGGCACGGAGGTATAGAAATTGTCTTAGCTGGCCAACTAACCCCCCGCGAACTAGAAGATTTAATTCGCCTAAGTTATAATCTAACTGTCTAATAAAGGCCCCAAAGAGCCTCTATTTACTTTTTTTCAGATTTTTTGTTTGAAGCTTTTTCGTCGGTCTTCTTTTCGCTAGCGCGCTTTGCTTTGGCCGCATCGCGTTTTTCGTTAAATCGATTCATCGCCTTAATAATCATAAAGATCACGCACGCAATAATCAGAAATTCGATTACGTTTTGGATAAAATTGCCATAAGCAATCACTGCTTCATCGCCAGTTCCAAAGAAATTTGGAATCCTAATGGCGAGCCCTGTAAAATCTACGCCACCAACTAATAGACCTACAATCGGCATAACTATGTCATTAACAAGAGAGTTAACAATCGCAGTAAACGCACCACCCACTACTACACCTACGGCCAAATCTACAACCGACCCACGATTAATAAACTCTATAAATTCCTCTTTTAAAGTTTTCTTTTCTTCTTTCTTATCCTCTGCCATTTGTTTCTCCTTTCGTTATTTGGCTTCCGAAAAACTATTAAAATTTTCGTACAAAACATCAAGTCCATCCTTCGAGGTCGTAAGAATTTCTTTTAACCTAGAATCGTCTGTCGTATTTATAATTTTAGTCTCTTCGCTAGTTAAAATCGAAATTTCGTAGGCCATCTTGTGTGCATAAATTCTATCGAGAGTGCCGTTAATTTTAGCTTCAAATAAATCAGTGTTTAATTCTTCTTTATTTAAATCAGCTTCATCAATCAAGTTTTTGTCAATCTTGCCCTCACTATAATTATATTTTTCTACCAAATAATCAGTTAATGTTTTTTTAGTATTAGTTAATACTCCATATAACGAAGCGCTACTAGACCTTAAATACGAAGATTTAACTTCTGGCTGGTAAGTATGTATTTGTTCGGAGGTATTCCCGACATGGAGTAGCAAAGCGTACGAATCATTTTTTACATCGCCTTTACTAGCTTTAATTATTGTGCCAATTATTATAATAATAATTAAAAGAATTAATGTAGTTATGCCTAATACAAAATACTTCGAAGTAAAAATGCTACGTTTACTTTTTTTAATTGGCCTGTTTTCGGCCGAAATTTGTGTTAGATATTCTTGCCCGTCCATACTACGTCTATTATAGCACAATACCGGTGTGTTATACTATCTATATGAACGACGCGAAAGAGGAGATCAAATCTCGGCTCGCGATTGAGGATGTGGTGGGGCAGTACGTAGAGCTAAAACGAGCTGGCCGAAATCTAAAAGGTCATTCTCCTTGGGGTGTCGACAAAACTCCCAGTTTTATGGTCTCGCCAGAAAAAGGCATCTGGCATGATTTTTCGGCCAACAAAGGCGGAGATATTTTTAGTTTTGTGATGGAAGTGGAGGGAATTAGCTTTAAAGAAGCCATGGAAAAACTCGCCGCTCAAGCCGGAGTAGATTTAACTAAATATCGCGGTGGCGATCCGGCCGTAACTCGCAAAAAAAATCGCGCCAGGGAAGCCCTCGCTCTCGCCACTAAATATTATCAAGCATGTTTAGTTAAAAACAAAGCCGTAGGCGAATACGTTTTTTATAAGCGTAATCTGCACCGAGCCACGGTCCAGGAGTTTAAGATTGGCTACGCGCCAAGCAGCGGCAAAGCATTACTTAATGTTTTAGTTAGACGCGGATTTACTATAGACGAACTTGATACTGCCGGCCTACTTAATCGTTTTAAGACTGACTTGTTTAGAGACCGCATGACCGTTCCGTTTATAGATACCACGGGTAGCGTAATTGGTTTTACTGCTCGTGTTACAGGCAAATCTGAACCAAAATATTTAAACACCCCCGAAACTCTATTATTTAACAAATCTAAGTTTATTTTTGGACTTTATCAGGCTAAAGAGTTTATTCGCCGCAGCGGGTATGTAGTGATTGTTGAAGGAAATATGGACGTGATTTCATCCCATCAGGCGGGGGTAAAAGAAGCTGTTGCTACTTCTGGCACCGCCATGACCGAGCAGCACCTTAAGGCTCTTTCGCGTCTAACATCTGATATTCGTTTGGCCTACGATAGAGATGCTGCCGGAGTCAAAGCTACAGAACGTGCGATTATGATGGCAGGTGACCTCGGAATTGATCTTACTGTCATCTCTGACTATCACGGCGCCAAAGACCCAGACGAGCTAATTCAAAAAGACCCTAAACTGTGGCAAGAAGCGGTAAATCACAGAATACCAGCTGTAGACTGGTTGCTCTCAAAATATGAAGAAGACTTGGATCTTGCCACCGCTCCGGGAAAACGCAAGTATTCTGATGTGGCCCTAAAGCTATTATCCTACATCAAAGACGAAATCGAACGCGCCAGCTACGAGAAAAAAATAGCCGAAAAACTAGGCGTAGAACTGGAGATTTTACGAGAAAAAGGCAAACGCCTAGACGAAAAACTTTCGTTCCCAACCAAGAAATTCCTTAAAAAACCCCAAACCGAAGCAAAAAGCGACGAACTAAAAAAACTAGAGAACTCCCTGCTTGCAGTCAAAATCTACGGTGGTGTTTCTAAAACTCAAATACCATTAGAAATTCCAGATGACGAAGTAAAACTGTCCGAGCTTGAACTGATTTTTAACCAGGAGCATGAAGATTTAAAGGGCTACGACTCCGAGCAAGAAGCCGGCGAATTATTAGCTAGATATCAGGAGGAATTAAAAAAACAAGAAATTAGGGCATTAAAACAACAACTCGAAGGGATGCCTGAAGATGATCCGGATTATCTTTCTGTTTTAGAAAAAATAACAAACCTTCAACGTCAGACCTCTTTATAATCCCCCTTGATTTAGAGATGAAATAGGTATATAATAAAATCATATTTAAAGCGAGGATAATATTATGCCAGAAGTTAAACCTACAGAGGTGGAAAGTCAAGCCAGTATCAAAGTAGTAGGTGTTGGTGGTGCCGGTGGTTCGGCAGTTGAGCGCATGAAGGAGGTGGGTCTTTCTGGTGTGGAATTTGTAGCAATTAATACAGATGCGCAGGCGCTTCATCACTCACCAGCCGATGTTAAAGTCCATATCGGAAAAGGTCTAGGCGCCGGCGGCGATCCAGAAAAAGGCCGCGAGGCAGCCGAAGAAGGGCGGGAAGCGATCAGTAAAGCCCTAGAAGGTGCCGATATGGCATTTATTACTTTAGGCGCTGGTGGCGGCACGGGCTCGGGTGCTGGTCCAATCGTTGCAGAGGAGGCACGCAAAAAAGACATTCTAACCGTTGGTGTTGCTACTAAGCCATTTACCTTTGAGGGTGCTCGTCGTAAGGCTAATGCAGAGGTAGCTATCGATAAATTGGCCCGTCAGGTTGATGCGCTAATTACTATTCCTAACGATCGTTTACTTCAAACTATCGACCCGCGCACCCCACTTCTTGAAACGTTCAAGATTGCTGACGATGTACTACGTCAAGGCGTACAAGGTATCTCAGAATTAATTACTGAGCATTCCTTAATCAACCTAGACTTTGCCGATGTCAAGGCCATCATGAAAAACGCCGGTTCAGCTCTTATGGGTATTGGTAGAGCCGCAGGGGAAAATCGTGCCGTTGTGGCCGCCCAGCAAGCTGTAGAATCACCACTTCTTGAAGTTAAAATCGAAGGCGCTCGCGGCGTACTGTTCTCTGTAGCTGGCGGATACGATATGTCCATGAGCGAAGTTCAAGAAGCCGCCGAGGTAATCACTGGTTCAGTATCTCCAGATGCTAATATCATCTTTGGTGCCTCCATCCGCCCAGAACTAGAGGATGAAATTGTCGTAACAGTAGTAGCTACCGGCTTTGATTCAGACTATTTTAACGAAGAAGCAAACAATCGTCCCGAAACCGACTTCACCGACGAAAAACCAGAAGCCGAAGCTAAGGATTTTGCGGCGGATAACAAATCCAACATGTGGGATTCCATTAAAAACGAGCCCGTAGAAGAACCTGCTCACGAAAGTGATGATGACATGGATATTCCTCCATCACTTAGAGATAGACTAAAAAACAGGAAGAAAAAGAATAGCTAATGAAAGCAATGCGCGAATTTCATATCGGCGATAGTAAAGTTCTAGAAAGTCGTGAAACTGTTGATGGCACCATGATACGCCGCCGTCGTGAGACGGCCGATGGGCATAGGTTTACCACCTATGAGAGAATCGAGATGCCGCAGCTCACGGTTTTAAAACGAAGCGGTAATAAAGAAATCTTTGACCGAGACAAACTAATCTTGGCTGTTCGTCGCAGCGTAGGTAAGTTCTTTGATTCCGAGCTCGAAGTAGAAGAAGTCGTAAATCGTGTCTCGGATATTCTATACGGTTACGGCGTTGATCAAATAACATCTAAGCAGATTGGCGAAGCCATTCTCGAAGTACTAGCAGATGTTAATGAAGTCGCCTATGTCCGTTTTGCATCAGTTTTTCGTGAATTTAAAACCCTTGAAGACTTTGAGGATATTTTAAAGGAACAGAAAAACAAAAAATGAGATTAGTCTGTGTTTATAGAGATAATCAGGATTATTCGCGAACAGTTAGCGAATGGCTAGAAGATTTTCGTCGCCGAACAGGCCACGAAATTGAGGTAATAGATCCGGATACGGCTCCTGGCTTTTGCGAAGCCTACGATATTGTAGAGTATCCCACCATAATGGCGCTCGGCGAGCGTGGCGAAGTTCGTGCCAGTTGGCGTGGACGTAATTTGCCTCTAATTAACGAAGTATCATTTTATGCGATTTAGCTCTTCTTGAAGTCGCCAAAATTATAAGGTAAACACTAATTATGATATAATAAGCTTATGGATGATAATAAGAATTTTGTCACTGGTCTTGATGTCGGAACAGAAAATGTCCGCGCAGTGATTGCTACTGTCTCAAAAAACGGAGAGGTGTCAATCGTAGGATACAACGAGGGGAAATCATCTGGCATGCGAAAGGGTATCCCGGCCAATCTTAATGGTCCAGCCGAAGCAATTGATAAAATGTTGGGGGACGCCGAGCGTATGGGTGGATACGATGTGCGAGATGCTTACGTCTCAATCAATGGTTCTACTGTAATGTCAACACATACCGAGGGAATGATTGCTGTTGGTGCGGCCGATCACGAGATAAATGACGAAGATCTAGCCCGTGTCGAAGATGTAGCCGTAACCGGCAGAATTCCAGCTAATCGTGACGTACTTGACGTAGTTCCGTTAGAATACGCCCTAGATGGGCAAGGGGGAATTAAAGACCCTATCGGAATGGCAGGTGCCAGGCTCGAGATGCGTGCCTGTGTAGTTTCGGCATTAACCCCAAATTGCGAAAACTTGCGTCGTGCTACTATGTCTGCCGACGTAAAGGCTCATCGTCTAATACCTAGCGTAGTGGCAGCCGCCAAAGCAGTTTTAACGGATCGTCAAAAAGAAAATGGCGTAGCCGTAGTGGATCTTGGCGCCGCTACAACTTCTGTAGCTATTTATGAAGAAGGTGACTTGCAATACGTAGGTGTAATCCCTGCCGGCTCCAACAATCTTACCAACGATCTTGCTATCGTTCTTGCAATCGAGCCAGAGTTAGCCGAAGAAATCAAAGTCAATTTTATTACTGGTGACTTTAACGCAGAAAAAAGTCCAGCTATCAAAGTTGGCAAAAAGGGCGAGCGCGTATTTGATCGCAAGGAAGTCGAAGAAGTAGCTAAAGCCCGCCTCGACGAAATCTTCGGAGAAGTCAGAAAAAAGCTTAAAGCCGCCAAGTACGATCAGCGCTTACCAGAAGGAATTGTTCTTGTAGGTGGTGGTGCAAAAATGCGTGATATCGATTTGTTTGCAAAAGACGCCCTAGAGGCTGCTGTTAAAATCGGTACTCCAAAAGGCTTAAATGGCGTTGCCGAATCGATCGAAAAACCCGAATTCGCCACCGCGGTTGGTCTTGCGCTGATGGCTGCTGAGACTTCTGAGCTCGAACCATCTCGTACCAAAAAGAGCAAAAAAGCAAAGAACTCAAAATCTGGTTTCAGCTTTATAAAAAATATTTTCTCAAAATTCTAGGTAGCTCCAACTTGGCAAAAAAATAATCGGCATGCACTGCCGATTATTTTTATTAGTTACATCTTGTCGATTGCTTCGACTACGTAGAGTAAGGCCTTGGCTCGTTCTCCGCCATCTGTCATATCTTTTGCGGCGCGGTAAGCAGACTCAAGTACCGAGTAATCGCGCAATTCTTCAAATATATTCTTGTATATATTGAATTTTTGCGTAGGGTCAAGATCTAAGTTTCCAAGTATCGGGGCCAAATCTCTGAGGGCCGCCTCCTTAATTTGCTTTACGCTAAGAGTTCCGCTATTTGTCTCGCCATAATCTGGTGCAGATGTCTCACCGGTAGAAGCTGGTAATTCTGGTTCAACTGTGCTAGTCGCAACTTCGGCTGGCTCAGGTGATACAGGCAATGTATCTTGTGGGGCTGGCGGCAGATTATTAAGTTGCGGAATATCCATGGCCTCAAGCGGAGCAATCGGCTCTGGGGCTGGCGCAACCATTTCAACCTTGGGCTCAGGGAAAGGTCCAACTGGATCACCCAATTCACCAGTATCCCCTTCTGGCACTGATGATGGCGCAGCAACAGGGTCCGAAAAAACTGGGTCCACATTAGTCGTATTAGTTATGTTATCTATTGCTCTTTGTAGATCGTTATCTACGGTCTGATTTTGGTCCATTTTATTGCCCACCTTTACATTATACTTATGTTAATTTTAGCATACTTTTTTAAATACGCAAGAAGTTTACAATTTTATCTAGGAAATCTAGTTTCACTTCTTCCATCGGCAAACGTGCGCCAAGAGCATCTACGATTGCTTCGCCACTACCAGTGGGGAAATAAACTTTCACATTGATGGAAAAACGTTTTTTAGGTATTAAAACGGCAGAATAATGCGAACCTTCCTTCATGATGCCAAAAGCTCTAAACTCATCAAAATGGTGTGTTAGCTTTCCCTCTGTAAGGCTATTATAATCAAGAACATATTTAATCTTTCGTGGTGGACGAAGCGAGGATATTAAAATTGTCATTACGCTCAGTACTATCAAAATTAAAAAAGTCCACCATCGTAGCCAAATTGCCAAAACCACAAGTCCAGTCGTAACTATCAGTAGTCCAAAATACCAAGCAATATTGTGCTCATGCATTAAATATTCCTCTGCTTCCCAGGTAATGGTTTGTTGGTTTTTTACCATAAGCTTATTATAACACACATCTCGTAGAGTCTTTTTAGTTTTTCTCTACGTATAGCGAAATATCGCTCTCGTTTTTTAATGCAATTCCGCCAGGAATTGGCGGAGGGTGGGAGATTCGCTCCGAATGAAATGAGAACCGAATCTCGTTTTTTAATGCAATTCCGCCAGGAATTGGCGGAGGGTGGGAGATTCGAACTCCCGCTCCAGATCACTCCAGACTAACGATTTAGCAAACCGTCCCCTTCAGCCACTTGGGTAACCCTCCGTGTAAAACTATTGTACCATATATTTTTTGATTTTTAACTAGTTATGATATAATAAAACCATGAGAAAATATTTGAAAATTGTTTTACCTTCATTATTGCTAATAGGAATACTTGTTCTGGTTGGAACGCAAAGTGTTTCTGCGCTTACGTTAAAGGAGGGGGCGAATGCTGCCAGATGCGACGGTTGTCCAGAAAACCTATTTGGTGGTACCGGGGTATTTAAGCAGGTCACAAATACTATTCTTTATATTGTTGGTGTGATAGCTGTTATTATGCTAATTTTCGGCGGCATAAAATATGTTATCTCGGGTGGCGATGCTAAAAAAGTTACCGACGCAAAAAACACAATTCTTTATGCAATTATTGGTTTGGTCATAGCATTTCTAGCATATGCAATAGTAAACTTTATTATCTCGGCTCTTCCATCCTCTGAAGATGACGATAATACCAAGACGAGCTTAATTATTAATTCTGCTAACGGCTAAAACTAACATTGCAGTTTTTGTAGCTCCGGCTTTTGTGAGCAGTTTTTGTGCGGCTTTCATACTCGCCCCCGTCGTCCAAACATCATCAATCAGCAGATAAGTCATAGAAGGGTTAGCTATCCAGTTTAATTTAGTTTTGTAAGCCTTCTTGGCCTGCGTGCGACGAACTGACTCGCTAGTCCCCACCTGAACCGTATCACCGGCGCGCTCTAAAATGGACTGGACTTCCCAGTCTCGGTGAAATCTGGCAAGGTGTTTAGCGATCAAAAGCGTATGGTCAAACCCGCGCTCGCGAATATGACGCGAAATTGTAGGCAAGGGAACCACTGCAACTTTACCAACGATATTTGGAAGCACTGCATCTGCTAGTTCGGCTAAAGGAAAGGCCAAAGCACGAAGAGATGAATACTTGTAGTCATGTATCAACGCACCCACAAGCGACTCTCTGTCGCTAACCATATAAATCGGAGGAAGCGACGCACATTTTTGACAAACGCCGGCAAGGTTTTCCGATTTACAATTTGGGCAAATATTTCTATGCGCTAAAAGAATGTTATTTTTACAACAATCACAAAGTGGGCAACCGATGCGTCCGCAACCCCTACAGGTATGGGGGGCTATAAGGTCTATAGGATTAATAAATGTTGTATTTTTTACAATAAAACCCATATTCCTCTTGATTTTACAATAGTGATGGTATATAATAAAGCATAACAATATAAGTGTGGAGGAAATATGGCTCGTACAAACAGTGACGACTTGCTGATGGAAGATGACCTCGCTGCAGCTTTCTTGGGAGATGATGAAATAGTTGCTCCCACGGAAGGCGAAGAGTTGGGCGGCGAAATGGTCACCGAAGAAGAACCAAGCGAAGTCGTTGAAGATGAGTGGGCAAACGATACCGATGATTTTCCTGGGCAGCTAGCAGTAGATGTCTACGAAACCGTCGATAAACTAGTAGTAAAAGCTCGCACTGCGGGAATCTCAAAATCTGATCTAGACGTCAGTATTTCTGATAATATCCTAACTATCTCCGGAGTATTGTCTGGTGGCGAAGATGAGCAAACAACCAGGTGGCATATTCAAGAATGTTATTGGGGAGAGTTTTCTCGTACAATCGCTCTTCCGGTGCAGGTCCGTGAGGATGAGAACAGCGTAAAAGCAGAACTAAAAGATGGCGTCCTTACTATTACCTTCGAAAAGGAAAAGACTGAGGCCCCTAAGAAGATCGAAATTCAATAAGCTTAGCTTGATGCTGTATCTGTGAAAACACGAAACAACAAAAAATCACCCTAAAAAGGTGATTTTTTGTAAATAATTATTCTCCTCCAAGTTTTCCAATTACGAAGTTCACAATAGCATATGCTAAAACACAAATGATTAGACCAACGATGCCATATAAAATTGTATCCTTAGCTTTTTTCACCTTGGTAGAATCTCCCGTTGATGTCATATATTGAACACCACCTAAAACAATTACTACGACGGCAACTATACCAAGAGCGGCGATAACGGCATTAATAATATCGGTGATATTTTGCTTTAAGTTATCATTGCTAGTCTCGTTAACCTTTTCCACGGTGACGACCGCAAGCTGTGAAATTATTTCTTTCATTGTTATCCTTTTTTAGTTTAACCTTATTTTATAACTATTTTTCAAATAATGCAAGCATTATGTCTTTTTTTAGGTCACATTCTGCGGCGTAGCCTCCTGCTCTTCGCTCTGCGGTTTCGAATTAATTTTATCAATCGTAAAGTTAACAATCGCAAAGGCTAAAGCGCAGACCACTAAGCCTATCACAGCGTATAAGATAGTCTGACGAGCTTTTTGCACTTTTGTGGCATCTCCACTAGAAGTCATATAGTTAATGCCTCCTATGACTATATAAACCACGGCAACTAGACCAGAGCTAGCTATAACTGCATTTAGAATCCCTTGGACCACATGGGAAATCTGATCGCTACCCTCTCCGTTGCAGCCAGAAGCCGCTTTTACCTCTGCCGGAACACCATTGCCGCATGGGTCGCCTTTGAATCCGTCATCGGCAAATGATGGTAAAGTTAGACTAGCGCTAAAAGTAAGACAAAGCATGGCTATTATGATGGCTTTAATTGGTTTAGTTATTTTTTTCATGTATCTCCTTTGCGATTATTTGATAATTATAGCCAGTGGAGTTTGCGTTATTAGCTGCCCCGTTTATCGTGTTCGTTACAAAGGCGGTAATTATTTCGGCGAGAGCGACGATAGCAATTCCAATTAATGCATACAAAATTGTTTGTTTGGCGCGTTGCGTCTTTTGCGAATCTCCAGACGAAGTAATATATAGTATGCCACCATAGACCACGAATGCGGCGGCCACTAAACCACAAATTCCAACACTCCATTGAATAGCTTCGGACACCATCTCGGTTGGATTAACACACTCTGTCGAGAAGCAATTTTGAGTAAAGTTTGCGCCTAGCGCAACGCGAATACTAGTTACAAAAATGTTCGCTAGCAAAACGATGGCAAGCCCAATAAAACCATTAGTTAGGGTCTTTTTGCCTGTTGCGACTTTAGCTGTTTCTCCACCCGAAAAAATATAAAGGTATCCCCCATAGATTACAAAACCTAAAATAAGATATGCAGCAATAACGACTAAATCTTTCAACACGTTTGCGAGCGCCTTCCAGATATTATCCGATAATTCTTTCTCCGAGCCAACACCTTCGAGCTTGACACCGCAATACCAAGGAACTAATCCGAGGAGAAGTTCACAACCCCCCGTCCCATCAGTAATATTGCTCGAATCGGAATTATCTGCAGAAGCGGAAGAATTATTACTATTACCGTTACTAGAAGATGAGTTCCCATCGCTACTTGACCCCGTAGTGCCAGGAGCCTCTCGTGCAAACACGACCGATGGCGCCAATGTAAAAACGGACACTATCGAAACAGAAACAGCCAAGATAATTAAGAATTTTTTAATCATATCTAAATAATAGCACAAAAAGTTTTAAATAAAAAGGCACAACAATCAAAGGTGCTTTAAGTTCATGAAGTTTATGCTATAATATATAGCATATGGCGCAATATAAAGTACCTCAGGATGTAGAGGCCGATGATAAACTAATTGGCCCTTTTTCCTTTAGGCAATTTGTTTATTTATTGATAGCCGCAGGATTAATCGCTCTTGCTGTGGCGCTTTTTCAAATTCTTCCAATTCTAGCTATTATACCAATTCCGTTTATATTGCTTCTTCTTGCTCTTGCTTTACCTATTAAAAAAGATCAACCGATGGAGACATATCTAGCAGCAGTTATCTCATATTACCTAAAGCCGCATAATCGCATATGGACCCCGGGCCAACGTGAATCAACCGTTGAAATCACGGCACCAAAGGTAGTTGACGATGACGACCGCTCACGAAATATTACTGGGGACGAAGTTACACACAGGTTGTCATTTTTGGCTGACATCGTAGATACGAAAGGTCGCGCAATTGATAGTATTGGCGGGAGCAGAATAAATGAAGATTTGATAATGGAAGCCAATACCACTAATGATATGTTTGAAACCGGACACTTTGAACGTCTCGAAAGCGCTATTGCTAAAGACGAAAATGAGCGACATAAGAACGTAGTAGATGAAATGCGTCGAGCCATGACGAATGCCGACAATCTACCTAAAGTCAAAATAGGAAACGGTGTGACGTCGCACCAACCTCCAGCAGATATCTTTAATGCGAAGAGAGGCAAAGAAGATCAACTGCCTAGTAGTAGTTATAGTAGACAGAGAATTCAGGAAATAAAAAATGCAGCCATGGAAAAGTCCGTGGAAAACCAAAACAGAACAAAATCTCAATACTCCAAAAATGAAGCGACAAATTTACCAGAATCTAGTATAATTAATTTAGCAAACAATACTGATTTTTCTATAGCGACCATAGCCAAAGAAGCCAATCGAATGAAAGAAAAGGAGGGCGAAGTTTACATTTCGTTACATTAAATTATGAACCCACAAGATTATCAAAACAATAATCCACAAATTATTTTGCCAAATCAGCAGCCGCAGTATTTTGCTCAGCAACAAACTGGTTATCCGCAGCCATCAGTGCAGCCAATGCAGCCAATGCAACAGATGAACCCCCAACAGCCTTACGTGCAACAGTCGCAAATGCTGCAAAATCCCACCGCGGCCAATCTTGGATCAGCAGCAATCGACGCCAATAAGGCTGCTCCTGTATCTCCAAATAAGGAGTCTCCAACTTCTACGCAGTCAACCTTGCTTATATCGGAGCTAAGAGACAACATGGTAATCATGAAGGACGGATCGTTTCGCGCGGTTATAGCGTGTAAATCGATTAATTTTGATTTAATGTCCCAAACAGAACGCGAAGGAGTTGAGTATGCCTACCAGCAATTCTTAAACTCTCTCAACTTTACTACGCAGATACTGGTTCGTTCTCAACGAGTCGATATTGGTCCATACATTGAGCAACTTAGCGAAATACGTCGCAATAACGATAATATGTTGCTTGGTGTATTAATGGACGATTACATTGAATTTATGGAAATTTTGTCACAGGAAGCGAATATTATGGACAAGTCATTCTTTATAGTTATCCCTTATTATACGTCTATCGATGCAGAAAAAATCGTTCAGCAAACCAAGAATTTCTTTAAATCATTTGCAAAAAATAGGGGCAACGAAGCAGCAAAAATAGACCCCGCTGCTTACGAAAAGGCAGTAACAGAACTAAACAACCGCGTAGATTCCGTAACGAGTGGTTTGGCACAGGTTGGGATTAGCTCGGCAAGACTAAACACTAAGGAGCTCGCGCAACTTTACTATAATTTTAATAACCCGGACACAGCGATAAGGGAACCGCTAGTCGACTTTTCAAAATTAGCAACTACATATGTAAGAAAGGGAGAGGGCAATGGCTAGAAAACGACAACCGACTCAAGCCGAAATAGAAGCGCAACGAGAAGCTATGGAGGCTGCACGCTTACAGCAAGTATTTGAACAGGGCACCAATACTCTGCGTGATTTAATTTCGCCGTCTGCCATCGAAATCCATTCAGATTATTTTAGATTGGGCAATAAATATGGGCGCACAATTTACGTTTACGGTTATCCTAGGTCAATTTCCACTGGCTGGATATCTCCAATTATTAATATCGATGAAGTTGTAGATGTTTCTATGTATATTTACCCAGTAGAATCTACCGTAGTAATGAAAAACCTTCGCACAAAAGCAACACAGCTAGAAGCCTCGATGAGCTTAAATGCAGAAAAAGGAAAGATACGCGATCCGGGACTAGAAGCAGCACTACGGGATACGGAGGAGCTACGCGATCAGTTGCAACTTGGCGCAGAAAGGTTTTTCCGCTTTGGTCTATATATCACTTTATGGGCGGATTCTCTAGATGAACTAAAGTTTGTCCAGCAAAAAATAGAAACCATTTTTGGTCAACAAATGGTATTTTCGAAGGTAGCTAACACTCAACAAGAGCAGGGGCTAAACTCGGTAATGCCACAGTGTACTGATCAGCTACAAATCCGTCGCAACATGAACACCGGTGCCATTTCTACGTCATTTCCATTTACCTCGGCTGACCTAACGCAGGATAAAGGCATTCTGTACGGTATCAATATGCATAATAGTGGCCTAGTGATTTTTGATCGATTTAGTCTAGAGAATGCTAATATGGTAGTCTTTGCAAAATCGGGCGCTGGTAAATCATTTACGGTTAAATTGGAAGCTCTTCGCTCTATGATGATTGGTGCCGAAATACTAATCATCGACCCGGAGAACGAATATCAAAGGCTCTGCGAAGCAGTTGGGGGCTCGTATATAAGATTATCCCTAAACTCGGACGTACGAATTAATCCTTTTGATTTGCCAAAAGTTGTAGATTCAGAGGATGCTAACGATGCATTGCGGGCGAATCTGGTAACTCTCCACGGGTTACTTAGGTTAATGCTTGGTGGCAACCAAATGACCGCTGGTGGGCAAATTGTCCCAGCACTTACGGCCAATGAAGAAGCTGATCTCGATCAGGCTTTAATTGATACTTACGCAAGAGTCGGAATTACTTCGGACCCATTAACACATCAATCCACTCCACCAACTATTATGAACCTTTATGATACGCTTCTACACATGGGCGGCTCTGGGCCAAATCTTGCTAATCGCCTCCGTAAATATACTACGGGAACCTTTGCGGGAATTTTCTCACAACAATCAAATATCGACATTAATAACCAAATGGTGGTATTTAATATTCGCGATCTTGAAGATGAACTCCGTCCAGTAGCGATGTATATCGTGCTTTCGCACATTTGGAACATAGTAAGAGCGGAGCAAAAAAAGCGCTTACTAATTGTGGACGAGGCGTGGCAATTAATGCAACATGAGGATTCGGCGAATTTCTTATTCTCTCTAGCAAAAAGAGCACGTAAATATTATCTTGGACTAACTACCGTAACGCAAGATGTGGAAGATTTTATGAGCACCAAAATGGGCCGCGCAATTGTCGGTAACTCCTCGATGCAACTCCTGCTTAAACAATCAGTTTCCGCAATCGACGTGCTAGCAGACGTTTTCAAGTTAACAGAGGAAGAAAAAAAGCGCCTAGCTAATTTCCCAGTAGGTCAAGGTTTATTCTTCGCCGGCCAAAACCACGTTCATATGCAGATTATTGCCTCCAAAACAGAAGAAAGCCTAATCACAACAAATCCGGGGGACAGAGTTTAAAAATGAATAATAGCTCGCCGCTCAGCCAGTTTTTTAGCAACAAATGGATAAAGCTAACTATAGCTATTAATGTGGTTATTATTATTATTATAATAATTATTGCTGTCGACAATGCTCAGAAAAACGCTACCATAAAAATTAATATAGCTCCGTCCGACGCCGAAGTGACGCTAAATGGGCAGAGTTTTATAGGCGGCACACATCAAATTAAGCCAGGAGAATACAAAGTCTTAGTATCACACGAAGAAATGACACCAAAGGAATTAATTATTAATGTTGAAGGAAATAGTGTTACAAATCTAATAACCTTTTTATCTAATGAGGGGAACTTTGATTATTATGCTAGAGCCGGAAACTACAGCTCATTTTATAAGTTATCCCAAATTGCCTCGGCGGCAAACAACATTACTATAGATCAAGACAAATCTGCGGAGGAATTTATTTCCTGGTTCGCGAATGCATATAATCTATATCAGACAGCACTACCCATCAATTATTCCGAATACGAAACGCTCGAACACGGCAGATCGTTAACTACGGATATCACGATTAAACGCGCTGAAGATGGTTGCAATAAAATTCTTTGTATAGAAGCCTTGATTCTTGCGCCAAGCGACAAAGATGGTGAGGGCCTTGCAAACGAACTAATGATTAGTAATGGATTAAGACTGGAGGACTATGAAATCAAATACGACATTTACTAGTATTAGAATAAGTAGCTATCCATGTATACTTTTGATAACTCTATTGATCATGCTTTCATCAGCGGCATTTTTTGGCGGCAGAGTTAATGCGCTGGAAGTATCAAACGAGCTAGCTTCTTTAACCGAAGACGAGTATATTATCTATTCGCAAAATGATATCTTTTTTGCGGCTCCAGGATGTACTGATACTGGGGGTTCATCTTCAATTTGTGGCGATACGGCCAAAGAAATGTATTGGTCGGCGCTCAGCCAGTATATAGATGACCCAATAAAAGTCGCTGGTATTGTAGGCAATCTTATGCGCGAAGGCGGCATGAACCCGGTGGCTTGGGAGGGGACTATAACGAACTCCGATGGGTCATTAACGTATAGCTGGGATTATATTTACGGAGGCGGACTTGATGGCGAAAAAGGTGTCGGTGCTTTTGGCATCACTTCTGGATTGGGCACATATCTTCATTATATCAACGATAATTATCCAGACTTACTAAAGTATTTTAAGAATTCAAAAGAATACAGTTTTAGCTATATGTATCCTGGAAGTGGAGCTGACCCAACGTATGGAGACACACTGCTTAAGAAAATCGGTTCAAACGAATATGCCAAATTAGTTGAGGCGGAAGTCAAGTTTGCGATGGAAGACTCGGATACGTTTAGTCCAAGAACAAAAGAATATATGGAAAAGAGCTTTTCTAGTCCTATGGACTCAGCTTATTGGTGGGCAAGTGAATGGGAAAGATGTGGCACCGGATGTCTCAATGGGCCTAATAGTGCCGAAAATATAGCAAGAGGCCGCACAGCCGAAAAAGTGTACGATGAATTGAAGGATTTTAAGTGCTCTCCTGGCTCGTCCGCGAATTCGACAACAAATACCGCAACAAGTGGCATGAACTCCGATATCACGCTAATCGGGGATTCAATCGCTGTGCAATCTGAGGCAGAATTACAGAGTAAATTCCCAGGATCCTTTATGTCTAAAGTTGGCTCACGCCACCCAACTTCTATGGGCGCATGCCCTTTAGACGAAGGCGGCCTAGACATATTAAAAAGAATTGCGTCCGGCTCTGGTGAAGTGGCCGATTATAGCCTCAGGACCTTTAGGTGTGAAAAGCTAAAAGTCGATGCTAATTCCCTAAAAGAAAACGTCGTGTGGGAACTAGGAACTAATTCAACTGAAGCCGATGCCGATTTGATCAAAAAAATAATTAGTATTATCGGCCAACGTAAATTATTTTTAGTTACCCCATATAATGGCGATGATATGGATAATGCAGATGCTATCGCAAAAATGTATCGCAAATTTGCTGCAGATAACGATAATGTGTATGTTGTGGACTGGAACGAAGCCGTAAGGTATGATGCGGAAAAATATATTACAACGACTGATGGTATGGCGGTACACCCAACACCTAAAGGCCGTCAGTTATTAGCCGACCTGATTGCAGAGGCAGTAGAAAGTAAAGCTAGTTGCGCAATCGCCACTTACAAACACCCCGCATACGAAAAAAGATTAAAAGAGCTACATAACTTCAACCAATGGCGCGGCCCATGGAGTAACTATTTAATGTGTCCAGGAAACCCAGATTCTTCAACGATGGGCGATGGGTGCGGAATTATGTCAATGTTTGCAATGTACTACATGTTTAGTGGCGAAGGTCTCAATGACGACGCACTTCTGAATGGTTTTCTTGAGGCTACGATGAAAGATGGGTACAATGTCTGCAGTGCGGCAAACGGTAATAATTGGGGAGAGGAATCAACGAACTATACCGGCATGGTCATGAAGCCCGAAGATGCGTTTTGGAATGGTAGAAATTATCTAGATTCAGACTGGGATACATTGGTTAATGCTTTAAAGCAAGGGAAAAAAATCCTGATCGGTACGACCGGACCTAAATACAACGGGCCTTCGAAATTTGGTTACGGTGGACACTATATTTTCTTCGATCATTACAACGAAGAAAAACAGGCAATTTACTTGTTTGATCCATCAATGGGGCCTGCTAGGGCGAGATATGCCACAAGCTATGGCCCAGGGCCCGAGGGCGAAAATTTTTATAACGGAGTATATATTGATAGAGAAACCATGTTGAAAAATGTGGTACCGGATGAGGCGCGCCCAGTAACTTATTATGGTCAAAACTGTATGATTTGCGAAGATGAAAGCATTGGATTGATTTCTGGTGGTATGACATACGAACAAGCTGTAAAGTTTATGCAGCCCTATGTCGATGAGGCATCAAAGAAAAAGAGGGACGATTATGGCGCCGGCTTTGCGAATGGCTCAATTATTGGTCCAGGATGGGTATATGACGCAGAGTGTAGGGACGGGACCCTAAACAACTGTGTTGCTTTTTCGCAGTGGTTTATTAACAACTATACTACAGCGCATCCAGGAATTGGCACCAATTCCGGTAATGGCTACGTTGACACGTTGATTAGTGACGGCTACACTGATGGCGGTTCGACGCCAAGACCATATGCGGTTTTTAGCACCGGATTTGAGTCTGAAAATGGACATACAGGAGTTGTTTTGGGAATCAATAAGGAGAAAAACGAAATATATATAGGCGAGGCCGGATGTGGTGGATTTGATGCCGTAAATGGTTGGCCCGGTGTTCATATCGGGTCTCTGGACGAATATACTAGCGAAGCATATAAGTACGCATACACTGATGGCAGATTAAGGAACAGCCAGACTTTAACGGCGGCATCAAATTAAATGGAGTAAAGGTGCGAAAATGGAAGGACAAACAAGAAAGATAATTAGCCCAACTATAGCGGCGGCCATATTCATTCAGATTATATTTATTATTGTAGTCGTATTATCAATAAAACAAATAATAGAATCGAATCAGCCAAAACTAGAAGTCAAAGTAACTGGACTCACTTCAGAAATTCGTAATATTACGGATAATGGCAAGGAATCAATAGAATACTCAATCTACCAGGCAATTTCCGAAAATTCACCCACGATTGTTGTTGATAAAAATGGAGTAGATATTCGCGAAGGAAGCCTAATCGAAGCATACTATGGAGACGCAGATGTGCACTATGTAAGTTTTATTGCGGATGTTCCAACCGTAAATCAATCATACAGAGTAGCTCATATATGGTCAACAAGCGGAAACAATAAATATGTTTCGCCAAACGTAAACGTGGCCGTAACGTGCTTGCCTAAAGAACAACTAATCTTTGGAGATTTTGAATGTAACCATAAGCAGAATGGATATAAGAAGGATATCCTATTGATGATAATACGAATCCTGCATGGCAAACTAAAAATCGACGACGATGAATACCTATCGTTGACCACCGCTAAGTCTAGCGATAATTCCAGTGATCTTATAATTAGAATTAACTATTCTTCATGCGATAGTATGTGCATCTGCAAAAAAGCTTCAGAGGCAGATAAACAGCGGGCACTAAATAGGTATAATGAGTTCATAAGAGGTTTAGGCTACGTTCCGGAGGATTTTACCCACTACTTCTATGATTGTGAGGATGATAGCATGTACCTAACCGAAGACAACACTCTTATAAGATAACCTTAAAAGAACTTGCGTTTTTTAGAATTTCTAAATTCTTCCAAAATCTCTCGTTGTTTTCTGCTTAAGTTTTTTGGGGTCTCTACTAGCACCGTTACAATATGCGGCCCCCTGTCGCCATCCTTCCTAAATGGAACGCCGTGGCCAGATAGCTTAAACGGAGTGCCGGAATCCGTTCCAGCCGGAACCTTCATGGTTACCTTGCCATCTACGGTTTCAACTTCGATCTCGCATCCCAGGGCCGCATCTACCATACTAATGGTTTCCTCGGATAGAATAATTGCCCCTTCTCTTGTTAGATGCTTATGTGGACGAACTCGGATTTGGATATAAAGATCACCCCTCTCACCACCCTCAGGAGCCTCGCCGCCCTTACCGCGCAGGCGAATCGATACGCCATCATCAATTCCTGCCGGAATCTTAACGGGCAACTTTTCGCCATCAAAATTGATTGTTTTTGTAGTTCCAAAAACAGCTTCCTCAAAAGTAAGGGTTAGTGAAGTCTGGTAGTCGCGCCCTCTTCGTGGCCGCCTAGCACCACCAAATCCAAATATTCCACCAAGAATGTCGTCAAGCCCACCACCACCAAAGTCAAAATTAAAGGCCTGTCCATTAAAGTTAAAGCTACCACCCTCGAATGGGTTGCCGCCACCAAAAGGATTACCACCTGCAGCACCATTAACCCCAGCATGCCCAAACTGATCGTACCGTGCTCGCTTTTGTTTGTCGCTTAAGACTTCATGTGCTTCGGAAATTTCTTTAAATTTTGCCTCGGCCTCTTTATCACCAGGATTTTTATCTGGGTGGTACTTTAAAGCCAGTTTACGAAACGCCTTTTTTATTTCGTCATCAGATGCGTTTTTAGATACGCCTAAAACTTCATAATAATCTCTTTTTGCCATATACTTAATTATAGCGCCCTGGCACTCGCAAGTCAAGAGTGCCAAACTGCAAGGTGGCTTATAGGCGTACTTTTATGTAAAAATTTCCATATGACGCTAGATTTATGGTATAATAAAGAGTGGAAACTTATTAAATTTGATGTTATTTGTTAACCCGCTGGTATAGAGAAAAATACCAGCAAAAACAATTAGAAAGGAAATTATGGAAATTATAATTCCAATAATTGCCGCTGTAGTGGGTCTAGCCGCTGGGGCTGGTGGTATTTTGGCCTACAACAAAACTAGAGAAAACGGCGGCAAGGAGAAAGCGGACGATTTAATCCGAAAAGCCAAACGCGAGGCTTCGGAGATTGTGCTAAATTCTAAAAAAGAAGCAGCCAGAATCACCGAGAAAAACCAAGCCGAAGAAAACGAACGCCGCAAGGAATGGAAGCGTACAGAGAATCGCCTAGCCGAGCGTGAGAACACTCTAGACTCTAAGCTAGACCAACTAGAGAAAAAATCCGACCGTCTCGTTAAAGAAGAAAAGGAAATCGAAGAACTAAAAAACGAAATCCGCAGCATTCGAACCAAGCAACACGAAAAGCTCGAAAAAATCGCTGGCCTCTCTAAGCAAGATGCTCGCGAAAAGCTCATGAAAATGACCGAAAACGATATCAAGCAAGACTTAGCAGGTCTAATTGTTAAGGAGCAAAAAGAAATCAAGCATGATATAGATGAAGCCGCTCAGGCTATGCTTCTTACCGCTATGGAGAGAATGAGCTCCGAGGTAACGGCGGACCGTACTATCACTGCGCTTAAATTACCAGATGACGACATGAAAGGCCGAATCATTGGTAAAGAAGGTCGCAATATCCAGGCTCTTCAGCGCGCAACCGGCGTAGATATTATGGTGGATGACACTCCCGGCATGGTAGTATTGTCATCGTTTGATCCGATTAGGCGTCAGGTGGCTAGATACGCGCTGGAGCGCTTGATGAAAGATGGCCGCATTAATCCTGCCTCTATCGAAGACGCCGTAGCAAAGGCTGAAAAAGAGATCGAAAAAGAGGTTGTTCGTGCTGGCGAGGACGCCGCTAGGGAAGTAGGCGTAGTCGGAATCCCACGCGAGCTAATTCATCTTCTTGGTGAATTAAAGTTTAGAACCTCATATGGACAAAACGTACTGTTGCACTCTGTAGAGATGGCTCATGTGGCCGGCATGATTGCCGAAGAAATTGGCGCCGATAAAAGAATTGCCAAAACTGCAGCTTTAATGCACGACATGGGTAAAGCTGTAACTCACAAAATCGAAGGCAAGCATGCGGACATTGGTGCCGAACTTGCTAAAAAATATGGCATGCCAGACGAAGTCGTTCACGCCATTGCAGCGCATCACGACGATATCGAACCAACTACGCCAGAGGCCATCATCGTTAAGATTGTGGACGCCATGAGCGCTGCTCGCCCTGGGGCCCGTAATATCTCGGCCGAAAACTTTGCCGAGCGCATGAAGGATCTTGAGAACATCGCAACTTCTTTCCCGGGTATCGATAAAGCCTATGCAATCTCGGCCGGTCGCGAGATTCGCGTAATTGTAGAGCCAAAACAAATCGACGATCTCTCTGCGCTTAAACTTGCGCGCGACATCGCCAATAAAATCGAAGCTACAATGAGCTACCCTGGCATTATCAAAGTAAACGTAATTAGGGAAACTCGCGCGGTCGAATACGCAAAATAACCCCTCAAATGCTAAAAGTAGATTCTCGAATATGCAGAGTATATTCTTGAATAAAAAAGTAAGCTTTTAGAAGCAACGAAATAGCCCCCGCATAGAGCGAGGGTTATTTCTACAAGCTAAACCAAGTAAACGTTCCTAGAAATCATAGTAATTATATTCATGTCACCGGTATATCATACACCGAAACTATGATTATAACTTCATTATAGCACACAAAGCTAAAAAAGTCAATAGTATATTAATATATTTGACGGCAAGTCAAAATATTTTAATAAAACCAGTGCTCTATGTTATTTTTTATCCGCAATTGTAACGCCACCAAATCCACCAGCGGCATCAATATAAATAGTGTATTTACCTTTTTCGGTAGCCGACTTACGATCGTCCGAAATCCCACCAAAGATAAAACTAGACCTTAACTTCACTTTTACATCCGCCGGGACTAAAATGTCAATTCCGCCAAACAGCGCAAAAGCCTTTATCACGGTATCCTTTTCGAACTTAGCATCTCTAAGATCCAAGTTAACACCGCCAAAAATAGCCGCAACGTTAGCACCGCTAAAGACCTCGTCTTTATAAACACGGTCATTCCCAGAAAAGGCGGCAAACTGCGAATCCATAATCTTATCATTTTCTAAATCTTTAATCTTCTTGGCGACTTCCTTGTCATTTTTATTATTTAAAATACTTCTAAATATTATCGAGAGACCAACAGCTACCAGAAGAACAGCCAGAATAACTTTCCAGGCAACTTCGTAAGAAAAAACATCCTGTGCCGCAAGCAGCAAAATAATGCCCACCGCAATAAATCCGAGGCTCGAAATCTTGTCTTTATCCGTAAATAAACTAACGACGCTAGGAATGATGATAAATAGCGTCCACCAACCGTCAAAGAAAATATCTAGACTAAAAAGTCCAAGGGCATTGCCGCCAAATATTATGCCAAGAGCGATAATGGCGATACCCCAAATTATTGGTTTGATTTGTTTCATAATCATTATGTTTATTATAGTGGTTTTGACGACAAATGCAAGGTTCGCTAAAGTTTCTATCTTAAATAATATATAATGGAGACATGGATCAAATTCGTAACTATAAAGAGCTCAAAGAAGAATTGGCAAGTCTAGCAGATGATGAATACCGTGAGTTTAGTATGAAGGGTATTCCAAGCGAGAGGCCGTTTATCGGAGTGAGGATTCCTCTGATTCGGAAAGTAGTAGCAAAAGTGCCAGATGAAAAGATTGTTGAATTATTAAAAGTAGAGCCAGTGGCAATTGAAGAAGTGTTAGCAAGAGGAATGCTAATTTGTCGGTTGCCGTACGATGAAGTTGTATCTTTGCATGATAATGATAAGTCGTGGTTTGATTCGCAGATTGAATACATTGATAATTGGTGCACATGCGATATTTTCTGCTCTGGGATTTGCCGGAAAATCAAAAAACACCAAGAGAATTTTTTAGAATCAAAAATAGATGAATTACTTAATGCTGCGGATGAATTTGCGGTTCGAGCGGGACTAGTAATGCTAAAATGCGGATACATAAGCGAGGATTATCTCGCAGTAATTTTTGATCGAGTGGAGAGGCTAGCCGAGCGGGAAGAGTATTATATACGAATGGCAATAGCATGGTTAATCGCGGAATGTTTTATTAAATTTCCTGAGGCGACCTTAGCATATATGAAAGTATCTAAACTTCCCAGATGGACTTTTAATAAAACAATTTCAAAGATTTGCGATTCGTATCGGGTGGACGAAGACGCAAAAGCGATGTTAAAGAAAATGAGGAGATAAAATGAAAAGAGAATTAGTAATGCACGGAGTTTACCAGCATTTTAAAGGGAATAAATATATCGTAGAGGATGTAGCAATCGATTCGGAAACAGGGGAATATTTAGTACTGTATCGAGCACTTTATGGAGAAGGGATTCTTTTTGCTAGACCCCTAAAGATGTTTCTTGGCCCAATCGACAAAGAAAAGTATCCAAACGCGGAGCAAAAATGGCGATTTGAACTAGTAGAGGAAAAAGACAAAACAAAATAAGAATCAAGAACCTAGAGTGAGCACAGATTAGAGCTCGGTGAATTTCTCAACCTTCATGCGTAAATGATACTTGTCGCGTAGTTTTGCAACAAGGCTCATAGGCTATCAGTCCATTCTTTTATTTCGGCATCGGTAGCATCCTGATAAAAGCGATAGCCAGGCTGCCAGTTGCCGGTAGTGGTCTTGGAGTGCAAATTCGTATCGCTGCCACTAAGGCCAGAAGAGTGGGAGGTGCAGAAAGGAATGACGGTCTTGTTGGTAAAGTCGACTTGCTTAACAAAAGAATCTACGGGCCAAGCAGAAACGCCCCACCAAATTGGATAGCCTATAAGAACCGTGTCGTATGTGTCCCAATTAGGAACGTTGACGTTTTTAAGAGCGACATCTTGAAGTGATTCGTCGCTATGCTCCCTCGAGACGCGCGAATTGGCATCAGTCCAGCTTAGATCGTCCTCGGAGTAGGACTCGACCGGTTCAATTTCAAAAATATCGGCATTTAAGTTTTCTGCAATCTTATTTGCGACGTTCCGCGTATGATTTTGAGCTGAGAAGTAGATGACGAGTGTTTTGTTATTGTTCATTGAAGATTTTTCCTCCGTTATGGTTGATTGGTTAGTTTGGTCATCGCTATCATCCTTGGAATTTCCGTTTAATAATAAAATCGCTCCTGCAGTAATTGCGAGGAGTCCGGAAATGATTAAGATTATAGCGATAATCTTTTTGTCCATACAATTATTATATAACAGTTTTATATCGCTCCAATAATGATACAATAGTATAAAATAAAGAAAGGATTTTATGGAACAAGCTATTTGCCAAAGTTGTGCGATGCCGCTAACATCAGATGATATGCTGGGCACAAATGCAGACGGAAGTGTTAATAAAGATTACTGTAAATGGTGCTATGATAAAGGCGAGTTTTTAGATAAATGTACAATGGAGGAATACATTGAGAAGTGTTCGCAGTTTGGTGAACAAGCGGGAATGACGAACGAGCAGATGAAGGAATATTGTGCGAAGGTGTTTCCGACGCTGAAGAGGTGGAAGAAGGATTAGTAAGATATTAGACTGGGTAGCTAGAATATATACCCAGTCCTTTATTCCTCTCTTTTAGTTTTTCTTATTACGGACCATACCGCTATCATTAGTCCAGTCATTACAACAATAGAAACAGTGCCGCTTGTGGCTTTGGCGCTTCCTGAATCTGGTTCCGTGAAATATGCTTCAAAGGAATGTTCGCCTAGTACGAGGGTGTTTAAGAGGCTCGCTGGAAGGATGATAGTCTGGTTGTCTGGGTCTACTATGCAATCTGTACGCATATCATAGTACTCGTCATCAATGATGAGTAGAAGGTCAAAGATTCTGTGCCGGGCGTCACTTTAAAAACGTTGTTTTCTATCTGGTCGGTGACTTCTTGGCCGTCTAGCGCTAGATAAACTAGCTCATTGCCGGGTTCTGGTACAATTCCAACTTCCACATCAGTGCCACCGATGACGGTTAATCAAAAACCAGGCCGATTTTCTGCTAATCATATAAGAGTGGCAGGATTATTTGATGAGTTTAGCGAGATTTTGACGTTCGCGAGCAAGAGTTTTTTGGTAATTTTCTGCATGTTTAATGGCCTTACCTATAAAATCTATAGCCGCCTTGGCGTCAATACCGGTTGCTCTAATAAAAGGAATGAATTTGGTATCGGCAAATTCTCGGAGTTTTTTCGTAGTTTTTGGACTCGTTGCGGTATCAGTAAGATTGGAGAAAAAATTAATAGCTCTCTCTGGGTCGCAATCCTTGTTTTTGATGAAATCAAGAAGAGTAGATTTAAGCGACTCAAAATCAGCATCATCAGTGTTAAAATCATAGATTTTAAAATCGTCTTCGAGCTCCGGCAATCTATCTTTAATATCGCTTATCGTATGGAGCCAGTTAATAGAATCAATGAGGATTCTTGCTTCCGGTATATTCTCATCAATTAAACTTTCGTTGTTAAGTGGCCAGATACTGGCGACGAATGGCCAGAAGATTCCAAAGAGTTGGTCGTTAAACCATTTTTGAGAATCTTTATCCTCAGGAACAGCTCTTCGAATGATGGCTAGGATATCGCCTGCAGTCCAAAAAACATGAGGATCTTTAGTCGTTTTTAATACATGTTTTACGACCTTTAACCATTTGTCGTAGTCTTTTATGTCGTCAGCGGCACCAAGGAAATAGTCGAGCTGCTCGTCGGTGAGTTTATCATCGAGTATTTGATTAAATATTTCGTCGAGAGCATCATCGGTGAAATCGAGCCAGCATGGATAACTAAAGAGCTTATCAAAGTTCTTGATTTGTTCTTTTTCAATGATGAGCTTTTCTTGGGTAAGAAAAAGCGAATCAACAGGAGCATGAAGTTTTTGTTCGAAAAAGCGAAGAGGAGGGACTGCGTAATTTTGACCAAAATGCGGATCTTTTCTTTGAGTATAGAAAGCGTTCAGGCATTTGACAATTTCTGACTTTGTGAGATGCTCGATAATGTATTTAACGCGATAGATAAAAATGGCACGCTTCGCGTTTTCGATATGTTCGTTATCTAGCGACCATACGTCACGTTTTTTATACCTCATATACATTGCGACATCTTGCCAGAGAGCGGGGGTAGTGATGGGCTCGTCGCTAGCGATAATATAACGAGTGAGACAATCCACGAGGGCTTTATCTTCTGGGCCGTCAAAAAGGTAATCGAATAAACCCGAAAGAAACATGTTGACATTTGATGCATTTTCAAAGTTTTGCATTTTGCCTCCTTTAGTTAGAGAATAATATAGAATGCGCCATTACGACTAGCATATGTCAGCTCACGCTTTGTTTTGATGCTATCACGCTTTTGACGCTTCCGTATCGTGGTCAATTATATTTTAGTATGTTTTTGGCGTTATGTCAAGGATAGGGATAAACTGGATAGCGCAGTAAAACCGCAAGCTTACGATTGGCTTGGATTAGTACTGGAATTTGCCCAGCGATAGAATGCTAGGAATGGTGAAAAGATTTTCGGATAATCCGATTCTGTAGACGGTTGAGGGATATTTGGAGTTTTTGGAGAGGGAAGTGGAGTTTGTGGGGAGGGGTGAGAGGATTAGTAAAAACCTAGATTTGTAATGAATCAGAGAAGATGAAATAGAGTAAGATATATGTATTATATGTACTTTATGTATTTTATGTTTGACATTGTATCTGATGTTTGATATAATATATCGCATAATAAAACGAAAGGAATACGTATGGGAGAATTATCAATGCAATTTATGAATGCTAATCCTCTGAACGTGAAAAGTACTCAGTCGAGATCAGAGGAAACTAATACCGGCGCAAGAATTACAAAAAACGGACGTTTGTTTGGCGTAGCCGCTGATAATGATAAATATTATTTAATAGAGGCGGCAATACTAGATGATGGCAGAAAAATTATTTCTGCAAAAGAGGTGGCGGAAGATATTCGTGCGATTAAATCATCTGCCGCTTCTACCGGTAAGCCATTTTTTAATATTCAAAATTTATGTAAAATTTGGTTTGGAGATAATCCAGAAATGTGGCGTCATGATTTGCGTTTAGTCGATGAATATGAGGGGGTAAGATACTATGAAGTAATGAAGAATGGAACGGAGGAGGCCGTAAATAAGTTTTTTAGGGAAAACCAGATTAAGACAGTGAATTGGCACGATGAAGTCTTGGAGTGTATAAAACTTAATAATATGATCAGATTTACTTTGAATGAGATTTATAAATATGAGCCAGTTTTAGCTAAGAAGTTTCCAGAAAATCATACTATTCAGAGCACTATAAGGCGTGTTTTACAAACGTTGAGAGACGAGGGGTATTTGGCATTTGTTGACGATAATGGTTCGTACAGAATAACTCCCAAGTTTTTGGAGAAACTATATTAGGACTTATATTACCTTTACTCTCGTCTCGTTTGATATGGTCCGGAATATTTCAGACAGATTAATCTTGGCGGCAGAATCCTTGAATGAGGAATCTTTGAAGACGGCAGTGAGTGGTTTTAGTTTAGCGATTTCTTTTACTGTGTCATCATTGATACTATCATCAAAGCATGCGATTAATCCCATGCCT
>JAEEGL010835039.1_pt1 | contig 39334 bp, 24 predicted proteins | sample 9134231 | NCBI WGS metagenome assembly JAEEGL01 (sample SAMN16246548, study PRJNA631951) | gut metagenome | biome: gut microbiome; feature: rumen; material: fiber-attached | host: Bos | place: Iran: Karaj | collected 2018-10 | reverse complement strand
GTAGTAACAGCTTCACGGATTAATACGTTTAATTTACCGTCAGAACCGAGAGTAAAGAAGTACTTATGGTCAGCGGTGTCAGTTCTGAGAGTACCGGTAGCTGATCCGTTGAGGAGGTAAGTAATGTCATCTGCGCCAGTGCCGTCTAAGTAGGTAACGAAGTCATTGTAGACGGTAGAAGAGTCAGTACCGTTGTTAGTAACGTTTATGGAAGTCAGGTCAAGAGTAGCGCTTGTAGAGCTACCGTCGGTGAGGTGGATTTTATCTGAAGCGGTAGCGACACCTGCGTTGTTAGCCATATCGGCATCGATTTTGAGAGTACCTGAGCCTGTTAAGTTACCGACGTTAAGAGTATTGTATTGAGCAGGACTGTTTTGCATATCAACGATGTGGTTGTTGAGAGCGAGTGTACCTGCGATAGAGTTATTGCCGGAGATATTGGTATCTGTTTGGAGTGTAGTGGTACCTGAGCCTAAGATATCTTTATTGAGGTTTCCTGACATGAGGAATGAACCTAAGTTAGTAACTGTACCTGTGAGGTTAGCGATATTTGAATCAAGAGCTCCTGTGCTTAAGATAGATACGTTGTTGGCAATTGTAGATGAGTTAGTAACAGCGCCTGCGATTTGTGTAGTACCTGCGCCTGTAACTGCGTTAGACAGAGTACCGTCATTAAGTACCAGAGTACCTGCTGCGTTAGTAACACCTGTTAAGATGTTAGAGGCATTGGTAGTAAACTGGTTAGTTCCGTTAATTGTTATTGCGTTTTCTATATTGGCGGTATTAGAAACAGTTCCTGTTATATACAGGTTACCTGCTCCTGTGATGGTGTTAGAGTTAGCTCCCGCGTTAAAGGTTAGCGAGCCTGTGTTATCTATATCACCTGATATATTTGAAGCATTTGTTATCAGGCTTCCTGTTATATCGACGTCATTTGTTATTGTTCCGTTATTAGTTACAGCTCCTGAAACTGTAGTAGTACCATTTCCGGTAATAGCACCTGCTATGGTCATATCGGAGCCGGCGAGATTTAAGTTGTAATCATTTTGCAGAGAACCTGCATTATTTAGAGTATTATTAACGGTTATATTACCTGAGTTGGTAAGAGTTTTACCTGAAGCTATAGATAAATTATTTTGTGTTATATCACCGGTAGAAGAGATGTTATTGGTAAAGCTTGTAGAGCCAGTACCTGTAATATTATTTGCGTTGGCACCTGTGTTGAATGTCAGACTTCCTGTGTTAGTAATAGCACCGGTGATATCAGAAGCACTGGTTGTAAGAGCTCCTGTAATTTCAATATCATTAGAGATAATGCCGCTATTTATAACAGTACCGATGATACTTGTAGAACCATCACCTGTAATTGTATTAGTGTTTGTACCATCGCCTAAATTAATTTGTCCGGCATTAGATATATCATTTGTTGACGACAAGTTTCCGGCATTAATCTCTAAAGTTGAACCTTGAGCAATTGTAAGGTTTGTTGTCGTTAAGCTTGCATTTGCATCTAAAGAACCGGAGTTAATTGTTGTAGTTGTTGTAGAAATATCACCGTCAGCAATTACATTACCTGAGTTTATAGTTAAGGTTTGTTGAGTAACATCACCCCCAAACTTAACTGTTCCTGTATAATTTGAACCTCCGATTGTTGTTGTACCTGTTGGTGTTGCAGCATCTTCTATTGTTCCGCTAAATTCAATTGTTTTACCTGCTGCAGCTTGTAAAGTAAGAGCAGATGTATTATAAATATCATTCAGGTGTCCTGTATCCGGTACAATACCATCAATATCGCCACTTCCGTCATAAGTGAATGTAACTCCGGATTTGTTTCCGCTGAATATAACATCAGAATCCTCCGCAATAATTGAAACGGTTCCTGTGTTGTATATTACACCTCCGTTTGAAGAAGTTGCGTTATTGGCAAATATTGAATCTTTGATATTAAGTGTGCCGGCATTGTTTACAACAGAGCCGTTTGTGCCTGCAAATCCTGATATAGAATCAACAATACTTCCACTTCCGTCTAATGAGCCTATTCCGTTGAGCGATAAACTGTGTCCGGCATCTACGGTAAATCCGCCATAATAACCGCCTTCGACGGATGAACCATCACCTGCGATTACTACATTGGTTGGAATAATGCTGCCGATTGCCTTAGACGTACCGAGTTGTTTAAGTTCGGTTTTTATGTTTTCAGCACCATCCATATTGTAAACAACTGTCGCATCTTCCATTCTTGCTACTTTGACAATATTTAAATATGCGGCATTATCAAATCCTAAGTAACCGCCATCGGACAAAGCACTATATGTAACTATATATCTTCCGGTTACACCGGATTCTTTAGTTACTGTAATGCCTGAAGTTGATAATATTACGGCATTTTTTAATGCATTATTAACAATTTTTGTGTTAACAAATTCACTTGTTGTGTCACTAATTAAGTTAATAGCATTAATTATTATATTATTGCCATTGGCAGTAAGTGTTCCTGCAGTCAGCAAGTCGGCAGTTTCATTGTATAAATCAGCATCAACAGATATACCTAAATTGTTATTAAGAACCAATGTATTGACTGTGTTTTCGTGTATAACACTATTTCTGGTATCAATAGAAGCGCCGTTGCTTTCTATTTGTGACAAGTCAAAAGTACCATAAGTTGTACTGCTGTCATCCTGTTCGTGTGAACCAAATTTAACACTTGCATCATTATATAATTTTAAAATTCCGTTGTTAAGCTCGTTATTGAAAACATAATTGCCGCCACGAATAGTACTGTCTTTGTTTAAATCAATTACGGAACTATTATTTGCAGAAATAACTGAACCGTTAAATGTAATATTTTGACCGCTTCTTGCGTTAATCTCAGCACCGTTTGTCAAATATAAATCATTATAACTTCCGCCGGTTACGGTTGTTTCTGAACCTGTTCCCGTAATAGTTGCACCCTGAACGTTGTTGTCAAATAAAATGTTTTGTGTATCTGCATAGATTTTTAATGTGCTGTTAGTATCAGAAGCTATTGCACCGCCATATCCGCCGGTAGCATTGTTTGTAAAACTACTGTCAGTAATAGTTGTCACACCATTACTGTAAATTGCACCACCACCAAGGGTTGTTGATGTAGCAGGACTTGAATAGTTGCTGTCAAATGTTGAGCCTGAAATTATTGCGCTTGAAACATTGTTACTTGTATCTGTTCCATTGTATATAGCACCACCCTGAGTAGCACTGTTATTTGTAAATATAGAGTTTGCAACAGTGAATGAATTAGCACCGTCAGCATTCTTTATAGCACCACCGGAATCGGTTGTAGTATTTGAAGTAAAGTTAGAATTATTGATTAATGTAATGGTTGCACCATTATCATTTAAGATTGCGCCGCCGCTGTTACTTGTAAAATTACCCTCTATGTAATCAATAATAGCACTGGAACCATTATTATATACAGTACCCAGACCATTTCCGTTAAGTAAAAATGTACCGGTCAGGTTTGTTATATGACCTGTGTTGTTAATTGTATTTCCGTTATAACCGCCGCCGTCACTACCATGAACTTCAACACCTGTCATAGACAGTGTACCGGCATTCTTAATAACAGCTCCGCCGTTTCCTACGTTGTAACGGAATACAGAATCGCTGATGTTTACGGTAGAACCGCTTTCTGCCAATATTACAGAATCATGGTTTTCTGCAAAAACGCTACCGTCTATATCAACTCTGCCGCCGTCTTCGACTTTTAATACAGAATAATTGCTATCACCCAAAGTACCGAAATCTGACCAAGCACCTGTAATAAATCCGCCGCCATCAAGTCCGCCGACATTATTGATAATTAAATATTTTCCGTCACCGACACGAATACCTCTTTTTGTTCCGCCGACAATTGATGAACCGTCACCGTTAAGTGTAAATTTGTCAGGAGTTAATATTCCGAGGTCAGTAAGCGGGAAGCCGGGGGTTATTTCACCAAATCTTTGAATTTCTAACGGAATATATTCGGCACCGTTCATATTATAGACGATTTCATGTTCGCTAAATGAGTTTATTTCATTTACCAAATAGACATCAGAGTTATCATATAATATATAACCGCCATCTACTGCTTTATAATAAATAATATTATATGTACCTGTTCCGCCTCCGGGTATAATCGGTTCTATTTTGTTTGTTTCAAGAATAACCGAATCTCTTATTGCAAGATTTGCAATTTTTGTCGCTACTCTTGATGTTGTAGAATCTGTTAAAGTGTTGATTGCTTTTACAACAATACTTCCGGAACCGGAAACAGAATCTGCATTAATACAATCAGCTACTTTATTTGCTAAGTCAGCATCAATTCTGAACTCTGTTATTCCATTCAGAGTAACATTTCCCAAATTGTGCGTATCAACGTTATTGTTTAAGGTATCAACGTATGATTTATTTACCGTATTTATGAAATTATCAACATCAATACTGCCTACATTACCACCATCTGATATTATATTAATAGTTGCACCGTCTAAAGTCAGTGAGTTTTGTTGAATAGCTCCTGAGGTATTAAATACGGCACCCTGACTTATGGTAGTAGCACCGTTTGTTCCGTCATAGCTGATACCACCCGGCATTGATGTTACTGAATTTTCATCAAAAACAATAGTTCCTATATTATAAATATCATTAAGCGCACCATTCGCTGTATTACCGCTGAATGTTGTTGTTCCGGAGAAAGTAATTGTACCTTCGTTTCCGATTGCACCACCGCTTACACCTGCAGTGTTATTCGCATATGTTCCGCCTGCGGAATTAATTACTTTATCGGCTGCAACATAAAGAGCGCCGCCGTATTGAGTTGCACTGTTACCCGTAAAGCTTGTTGTGCTTGCTAGCGATAAAGCATCTCCTGCCTGATACAACGCACCGCCATATCCGGCACTGTTACCGACAAATGAAGTGTTGATTGCATTTGTAATCGTACCTGCGTTATAAATCGCACCACCTTTTCCTGTTGCGGTATTACCTTCTCCCGAGCCTGCACCGCCATAAACACTTCCTAAGGTGGTAATTGTACCTGCGTTATAAATTGCACCGCCATCTCTGGCTGCACTGTTACCTTCATATGTACCGACAGCATTAGTAAGTGTTTTCCCGCTTCCGATATATAAAGCACCACCATCTGAGGTTGCACTGTTCCCCGTAAACTCAGCAGAACTGTTTATATTGAGTAAAGTGCCATCCTGATAAATCGCACCGCCAAAACCTGCTTGGTTTGCAGTAAATGTTCCGTTTATTGCATTTGTAATTGTACCAGCATTATATATTGCACCGCCGTTTCCGTCCGCAGAGTTCTGTGAATAATTTGTTCCTGTATTTGTAACGGTTTTTTCACTTGCAATATACAAAGCACCACCATCTGAGGTTGCACTATTTCCCGTAAACTCAGCATCGTTTCCTATGCTTATGGTACTTCCTGCCTGATACAACGCACCGCCATATCCGGCACTGTTACCTATAAAAGAGGTGTTGATTGCATTTGTAATTGCTCCTGCATTATAAACCGCACCACCTTTTCCTGTTGCGGTATTACCTTCTCCGCTTCCCGAACCGCCGTAAGTACCGTTAAGAGTAGTTATTGTACCATAGTTAGCAATAGCACCGCCATCTACTGCAGTGTTACCTTTATATGTTCCGTTAGCATTGCTTATAGATTTTGTTTCGGCAACATAAATAGCACCACCTGCCGTTGTTGCTGAGTTGTTAATGAACTTTGATGCACTTGCTATATTAATCTGATTACCGGCTTGATAAATAGCACCACCAAAGTCTGCACTGTTACCGGTAAATTGTGCATTAATAGCATTTGTGATAGAGCCTGTATTATATAAAGCACCACCGTTTGACGTTGCAGTATTTCCGTCTCCTGCTTCGGAACCGCCATATATTCCGTTTAATGTAGCTATTGTACCTGCGTTAGAAATAGCACCGCCACTTGGAGCTGTATTACCTTTAAATGTACCGTTTACTGTTGTTATTGCTTTACCTGCTGCTACATAAATCGCACCACCCTCTGTATCAGCAGTGTTTTCATTGAAGTTTGAGGTGTTTGCAATACTAAAAGCAAAACCGCCTTGATATATTGCACCGCCGTAGTCAGCAGAGTTTTCTTCAAAAGTTGCATTTACTGCATTTGTGATGTTAGAGGCATTATAAACAGCACCGCCGCCGTTACCTGCAGTATTCTTTGTATAAGTACCAACGATATCTTTAAGGGTTTTGTTTGCAGCTATATAAATTGCACCCCCGTTTGAAGTGGCAGTATTACCGATAAAAGAGGTAGTATTTGTGATACCTATAGTACCACCATCTTGATAAATAGCACCACCTGAAGCTGCGTGGTTCTCAATAAAAGCTGAATCTGTAAGTGTGGTTATTGTATTGGTATTATAAATCGCACCACCGTTTGCTTTTGCACTGTTAGCAATAAAGTCGGAAGATAATTCTGTTATTTTTGCCAGGTTAGAAATAGCACCACCGTTGGTTTTTGCAGTGTTATTTATAAAGTCCCCGACAATACGGCTGATAGTATCATTAGCTTTTACCATATCAATCGCACCACCGGATGCTGTTGTTGCACGATTACCTATAAAATCACCTGTTATTGTACCAAATTTTCCGGAACCACCCTGTCCTTGAAAACGGATAGCACCACCACTTTGTGCACTGTTGCCTATAAAGTCACCTGTTACTGAGCCTATGTTACCGCCATCTATACGAATAGCACCGCCACCGTCAGTGCCTCCTGCAGTATTGCCTATAAAGTCACCAATAACAGTACCCAAAGTACCGTTCATATCGATAGCACCGCCACCCATAGATGCACTATTTGCGATAAAATCCCCTAAAATAATTTCAATTTTGGAGTCTGTGTTTTTATTGGAAATTACACCACCCCAGCCATTTTCATTGGTACCGGCTCTATTACCGATAAAATTACCCTGTATTAAACCGATTTTACCGCTGTTATTTCTGACCAGACCGCCTGACTTACCTGCACTGTTACCGATAACATCACCAATTATGGCAGCTACATAAGCATTAGTGCCGTTATTATAAAGAACACCGCCGCTGGATTTAGAACTTTTGTTATTTATAAATGTTCCTGATATATAGCCCAGTTTTCCGGAGTTATAAATTATACCGGCACCGTCCTTATTAGTACTTTCTGATGTGTTATTGATAAAGTCAGCATTAATGTCGTAATCACCGGTAGTAGATGTGTTTTTAATTACAGCACCCTGATTGCCATTAGATATGTTATAAAAATACTTGTTTGTAATACTCGCATTCAAAGGATCAATTCTTGTTGATACTTTATCATAATCATCAGGTACTTCGTAATTATACAAATAATATCTTTTTTCTGTTGAACCGTTATGAGGCATATCGAAGCGAATCATTCCGCTTGCACTTGTCAAATCACCCTCAGGTTTTATTTGGCTGGAAGGTGAGTTATTATCCCAGGTATATGTACCGGCGGTTGCAGCATCTGACCTTTCCCAAGTAGTCGTATCAATTGCGTTCATATTTTCGGTACGCAAATTAATTTTGTAATATTGGTCTGTTGTGCCATCTGTTGTGTAATAATTGTAATCACTCGCAGATGCAGGATGCTCCGGATCTAAGTCATGCTCCCAAATTGATTTTGGCAGTAAGGTTGTTGAATATGTATAGTATTTCCCGTTTGCATTAAAAATCCAGTTATCTTCTGCTCTTACTTCTCTAACAGCAGTAGAACCTGTTGCCGCAAGGTTACGAACCGCTGCTGTCAATTCATCGGTTGTTTCACTTGCTTTAAAGTAGTAGATAATACCGCCAAGAACTACAATATCCGGATGGTTACCATCTTTTGTTTGAGACAGACTGGTGTATTTAGTATGTTCGCCTATACCAAGTGTCAGAAAATCACGGCTTTCTGCATAAACTCTATCCAAGGTGCCGTTTTTCGGGTCAAAAGAGTTTGCATTAAATATTAAATTTCCGCTTAAGAAATCATAATCCAAAGAACTAACATCATAAGTTACACCGGTAGCCTTTGTTATGTTTGACATAATATCAGGTGTCAACATCATAGCAAATCTGAAAGAGTCCTTGGAAAGATTAACTACCATCTCAGGCGAGTCATCATCATTTGTGCCCGTTATCAAATTGATTGCACCGATTAGGATATCTCCTGACACTGCTGTTGTTGAATCTGCGGTAAATTTGTCTGCTGCTTTCGCATTGAGGTCAACGTCAAGCAAATGGTTTACTGAGGCATCCTGTGTAACATGACCAAAGTGATGCGTATCAATATGGTCATTTCTAAGGTCAAGTGTTACTGTAGCTGCATTGCCTCCTTGGGGATGAAATGCTTTAAGGTCCAGAACGCCGTATGTTGTAGAGCCGTCTTCCTGTTGAACGCTGCCAAGTCTGATGATTGCACTATTATAAATATCCAATGTACCGCCGAGAGTGTTATTGAATATATACTCACCGCCCTTTACGGTTGAATCATGATTGATAACCAATGTACCATTTTCACCTATAACCGTGCCGTTAAAGGTGATTTTTTGGTTCTCCCCTGCGTTGAGATTAATTGTGCCGGAATTGTAAATGTCGTTGTAAGTTGTTTCAGATCCGTTTACAGTGCTGTTATTATAGAACGTGATGTCATTACTTGCAGCTGTAATGCTCATTGTACCGCTGTTCCATATCAAAGCACCCTGTATGGCACCTAAAGTAATATCGGAATTATTGATTGTATTATTTAAAAATGAGCCGTAAAGGCTGTTTATAACACCGGTTGAGGCATTATATATATAACTTGAAGAGGTTAAGGTGGTAGGAGAAATGCCCAGTATATTATTGACTACCTCTGCACTGATTGCTCCTATTGTTCCTTCATTAGAGATAAAGCTGCCCTGAAGATCAGAGTCATCGTGATTTGCAAATGAGCCGCTTACACTGCTGACCGTATCGCCTTGCGGAACAACAACACGGTTGCCTTCCGGAGCAGCAAAACCCGTAATCTGTCCGGACATTTTGCCTGATGCAAATTTAGAAGAATTCAGGTCAACAAGGTCGTATTCGTTAGAGTTTGCTGATTCAACAGCGGAATTATTTGTCGTTGGGGTGATTGCAAAGCCTGTAACTTTTCCGTTTAAGCCGGATATGTTTGCAAACTTATTGGCAAAATTTGCAATATCTGCATCATTGTTGTCTGCCGTACTGCTTATTAATGCATCCTGCCCGTTATTATTGGCAGACCATTTCTGATATACACCTGTATCTGTTGTATTAGAAGTATCAGCGGTACGTTCGAAGTTATAATGTTTGGGTTCAAGCTGTTTTGTATTATCGTTATACTCATACATTGTAACCGGAGTTGAGTATGATGTATCCGATAGCTTGGTTGAGTCAGGGGTAACAGGACTGCTGCCGTCTATACCGTTTGCTTTAAATATTAAACCGCCAAGCTCTCCGTCAGTTAGTGCAGCCGTATCCGTTTTGGTTGATTTTAATCGGATATTGCTCATTACATCAGAAGATTTGTTCGGTGTATAGATATACCTTGAGCCGTCGATATTTACCGGCTGCTCACCGATTGCTCCCGGTAAGCCGGCTACCGATGAGTAATTTTGGTGTGCAAAGTTCAGATAATTTTTGGAATCATTGTTTATCTTTGTTAAAGTAGGGGTAATATCAATTGCAGCACCTGTGATATGCGATTTGCGTTTTGGCAGCTTTGATGCCCACGTACCAAAAACAGTTTCGGTTGTCTGTGAAACTGTGTCACAAACCGTGTTATTGTATGAATTATTGTTTTCTTTGTCAGATGGGTTATAAACGGACAATGACGGATTCACAATGCCCGGAATTGTATAAAGATTAGCACAATAATGTTTCTTTGGGGCAATTCTTTTTTGGGATATTGTATTACGATTGTCATTATCTATAAGGGTTGAAAAATCCGCATCACTTTCTGCATTAACTTGACCGCAAGTTAAAAATGCAGTTAGTGCTGCAAAAACTAACATTGAGCATTTTTTTATTTTTTTACCAACCATGACTCAAACTCAACCCATCAACTGCCACAATGGCAGTCTCTTCAGATATATATCTTCATACAATCATTTTTACAATAATTTCAATATCATTATACCACATGAATGGTTAAAAGTACAATCTTTTTTCCCAATTTAATACATTAAAATTATGCTACTAATAATAAATTTGTCATATACATGTTATATTGTTCATTTTTGAATAATTTTTATGTTTTTTAATAAGTGTATTTGTTACAAAATATAACTTTACAATTGTTACAATTTTCTGCTTAAGGATTTATAATATGTTATTATACTTTTTTGTTTTATAATACTTTACAGTAGTTATATTAAGGAAGGGAAAATAATGAAAAAATTTGTATCTTTTGTATTAATTTTATTGATAAATTTCATTACAATATTACCGGTATTATCAGAACCAAATAACTATGCGGAAGAAAACCAGTCAGTTTTTGAAACATCTGTTGAGGATGAAACTGTTTATTTGAGTCCGAAAAGCACATTTGTACTTGAGACGGAATCCGATATTGACGTAAATGAAGCAAATGTAGATGACGAAATATACTTCAGACTGGCATCAAAAGTACAGGCTTCTAACGGAATGATTGTACCTGAGCATACAAGATTTATCGGTAAATTTAAAAAAGTAAAAAAAAGCGAACCGGTGTTTAAAAGAGCAAAGGCTTATATTTTAATTGATAAAATAATTTTCCCGAATGAAAAAATTTATACCATCAGAATGGAGCCCAAAAACGGAAGCAGTTTAAAATCTTCTCAGGTTTTGAATACTATAAGAGCATTGCCTGCAAGTATAGGAATTATAACATTTTCTATAATAAGTGTTGCGGTCGTAACGATAGAATCTATAACTGTTGTAGGTTTGGTTGTTGTTCCGAGAACTTGCAGAGGATTCGGAATTTTAATCAGTTCAATGGCAAAAGGCTTAAATTATAAATTAAAAGCAGGAAGCAAAATTTCATTTAAGTTAAACACCCCTGTATATATAAAAGCAAGTGATATAATGTCAAAATAAAAGGTATTATTATACAAAAAATCAGGTTAGGCATCTTGCCCAACCTGATTTTGTTTATTCGGTGTATTTATTACACTAAACATAAAATTAATGATTCAGATTATGAATAATACAGGTGTAAAAATTGCATCCGATATTCTGATAAAATACACTTGTAAAGAAACAAACAGTTTGCTTTTTAAAAACAGACAGTTTGCAATTTTTGGGACAGATAAATTAATTTCATTTAAGCATATGATGTCATATTTCACCAATTTAATACAATTAAAATGAGGTGAAATATGGCAAAATGCTACGACAATTTTTCAAGAGAAGAATTAATAGAACTATTAAATAAGCAAGACAAAGAATTAGCACTTAAAAAGTATGGTTTGGTATGGGATTCTGAAAAAGAGCCCGAAAAAGTTGTATTAGATTGCGAAAAAAACTTACCAATCCTACAAAGAATATCCGAAAAAGAAATAAAAACAGATAATTCAGATTACAATATTTTGATAGAAGGTGATAATTTCCATGCGTTATCTGTATTAAATTACACACATAAAGGTAAAATAGATGTTATATACATTGATCCCCCATATAATACTGGTAACAAGGATTTTAAATACAATGATTCATATGTTGACAAGGAAGATGGTTATAGGCATTCAAAGTGGTTAAATTTTATGGAAAAAAGATTAAATTTAGCCAAAAATTTATTAAAGCCAGAAGGTGTAATTTTTATATCAATAAATAATTACGAGTTTGCTCAACTAAAAATGTTATGTGATTCAATATTTTCCGAAAATAATTTTATTGGGCACATAATATGGGAATCTACAACACAACCTATAAATGCAGGAAAAGCGAAGTTTCAACTACAACAAAAAACGGAATCGATATATTGTTATGCTATGAATAAAAAATTAAAAGAGGAATTTATTTTAGAGAAAAGAGCTTTTAAGAAAAATTACCCCCACAAGGGTAAATTTGGGCCTTGCAGATTTGAGATCATAGAAAAATCTGATGCGGGACAATATAAAAGAAATACTATGAAATTTAAAATACTAGGACAAGTTCCAAGAGATGGTAAAAGATGGCAAATAGGTGAAGCTGAAGCAAGAAGACTTGAAAATATGGGACGTATTGAAATTATTAATGGAATTGTAAAAAAAGCAATATATCCTGAAGATGAGAAGGATAAACTTTCATATAATCCATTCTGGTCTTTATTTTTAGCTGATGATGTTGATACTGCACAAAATGGAAAAGAGGATTTAAATTCTATATTAGGTTTCCCTTGTGGATTTGATACAGTAAAGCCAGTTGCATTAATAGAAAAAATACTTTGTCATTTCCCCCAAAATATAACTGTTTTGGATTTTTTTGCAGGCTCTGGAACAACAGGCCATTCTGTTCAGGAAATGAACAATAAAGACAATGGAACAAGAAAATATATATTGTGCACAAATGATGAAAGTGAAATATGTACAAAAATATGTTATCCAAGAATTGAAAAAGTAATAAATGGATATAACAAAAATGGTAACAGAGAATTTGTTGAAGGTTTAGGTGGAAATCTACAATATTTCAAGACAGATTTTATCAAAAATTCTGAAAATATTGAACAATTAAAAGTTAATTTAACTTATAAATGTACTGAAATGTTATGTTTAAAAGAAAACATATACAATTTAAAAGAAGAAAAAGATGATTATAAAATTTTTGAATCAAATAAAAAAGATAAATATTTATGCGTTTATTATAATTTTATAAATGATAGTTTTGAAGAGTTTATAGATACTTTAAAACAAATAGATGGTGAAAAAATAATTTATATGTTTTCAATGGATGACAATATAAACAAAGAACTATTTGAAGATATTGATAACTTTAAAATTGAAACTATTCCACAAAAAATATTAGATATTTATAAAAAAATTATAAAAGAAAATGTAAGAGGATAATATGGATTTAAAACTTTTCCAAGAAAAAGCAATAAATAAAATTTTAAAAGAAGTTAAAGAAATTCTTGAAGAAGACAGGGAAGGAACGATTGTATTTCAATCCCCAACCGGCTCAGGGAAAACATATACTATGTCTAATGTAATTCAGAAATTAGCATTGGACATTGATTTTTCTAATGAAGATTTTTGCTTTGTATGGGTTAGTATTGGAAAAGGGGAATTACACAAACAAAGTTACAAATCTCTTACGAAGTACTTTGATGGTGCACCAAGTGCATATTTATTGGAGCAAGAATTCTTTGGTTCAAGAAGTTGCATAGGGAAAAATGAAGTTGTTGTGGTTAATTGGGATAAAATTAACCAAAAAGACAGTTCTAGTGGTGAATGGAAAAATATTTTAATGAAAGATAAGGAAACATATAATTTCCCTGAAATACTTGAAAATACTCGTCAAGAAGGAAGAAAGATCATTTTAATTATTGATGAGAGCCATCAAGGTACGACGACGGATAGGGCTACAGAGTTAAGAGATGAAATTATAAAACCGACGATAACTCTTGAAATGAGTGCAACACCGGCATTAAATCAATATGATAAATTAGTAAAAGTTAATCCGAATGATCCTATATCAGAAGGTTTAATTAAAAAAGAAATTATTATAAATCAAGATATTGATGAAATAAGCGAAGAAGATATTGATTCACAAGAACTAGTTATGGAATGTGCGTATAAAAAACGTTTGGAATTAAAAAAAGCATATGAAGATATTGGAGTAAATATAAATCCTTTAGTTTTGATTCAGTTACCAAATAGTGACGAAGGAGACATAAAAAGAGAATTTGTTGAAAAATTCTTGCAAGATAAAGGTATTTCAACAATTGATGGTAATTTGGCAATATGGTTATCTGAAGAAAAACAAAATACAGAAAGTCCATATATAATTCCAAATGATAGTAATGTGGATTTTTTGATTTTTAAACAAGCTATTGATACAGGTTGGGACTGTCCAAGGGCACAAATATTAGTAAAATTTAGAGAAACTCAGAGCATTGTTTTTGAAATTCAAACGGTCGGTAGAATTCTAAGAATGCCTGAAGGAAAACATTACGATAATGAAATTCTGAATAGAGGTTATGTATTTTCTAATATAGAAAGTATAAATGTAAAAAAAGAAGACTATAACCCAAATATTCTTAAAAACTTACATTCCAAAAGAAATAATGAAAAGTACCAATTATTAAAATTAAAGTCATATTACAGACAAAGACTGGATTATGGCGATATAACGAATTCATTAAAATTCTATCCTGTTTTAGAAAAAGTATTTTGTGAATATTTTGGCTTAAATAGTACTGAAAAAGGGGCATTATATAAAGATAAAAATGCTAAAATTATATCAAATAAAATTACTTTAGCGAATTTAACTGATAATGATAAAATCATGCTAAACGAAACAATACAGACTCAATTAATAGATGAATTGAAAGAAATCCGAGCGGAAGAAACGATAGAGACTTCATTATCTGAAGATGATAAATTGCTACTGGTAAATAAACTTATAAAAGATAATTTAAGCGGATTTGCATATAAAAGATCTTTATCTCCAGTTAAAGAGTCTTTATATAGATTTTTCAGAGAGTATTTATGTACCAGGGAACTTGAAAACGAAATGGTATACATACAATCTGTCATATTAAATAATTACAGAATATTTGAACTAATTCTTGCACAATCTACTGAATCATATAAACCAATAAAAGATGAAGAACTAAAAATTAAAGCTCAAAATTTAATAAATTGGGATTTACAATGGGAAATCCCGGAAAGTCGCAGTTATAATCCTGAAACATTTGAAAAATTTGCTGCTATTAAAAGCATAACTATGCCTTGCTATCTTGAAAAAGCAAGAAGCAACCCAGAAAAGGCATTTATTAAGTATTTGGAAGAGTCTGATAATGTAAAATGGTGGTGGAAAAATGGAGATGAACACATGCGTGATAATTTTGGTGTTCAAAAACCCGATACAACAACATTTCAACCTGATTTTATCGTAATGCATACAGACAACTCTCTTGGCATTTATGATACAAAAGATGCAGGATTTCAAGAAGATGATAATAAAATCAAAGCTGAAGCATTGCAAAAATATATAAAGGAAGAAAATACAAAAGGAAAGAATCTTGTAGGCGGTATTATTATTGTCGATACAAATAATAAATTAAGAATCAACAAAAAAGAGATTTATAATTCTTTCTTAAACAAACCAAATGACTGGGAATACATAGATTAAATTGTGTTCTTTTGTAAAATTATTTATGCTTTTTCGCTTTTCTGACTTCTTTCATGTATTGTGTTTCCTGATATTAGGAGGGATTATGGAAGAAGCGGGATATAGTATTACAAATAAAGAATTTAAGCAGATCAGCAAATGGGCAGAGAATGTTTATAATATTGCTGTTGTGGTTGATTATTTTGTTAGCAATCAGCCTGAGATTGAAGAATGCTACAATCTCACACCCGTAATTAAAAATTTAAGAGATAACGCTGATTTATTAAATGCATTTTTTATTGATAATGAAAAATAATAAATTTTAACTTTACCCAAAAAACCATACCTTACCAAAAAAAGCGTTCTATACCAAAAAAACCGCTTTAAAAATTTTCTTGCTATTATTGGAAAGTAGCTGACCGGTGTGAGTAAATAATGAGTAAATATAAGTAAATCGGTTTTTTGGGTAAAGTTGCACTTCCGACCAGCAAAACCCCTATAACGAGCGAGTTTTAGAAAATAAAATAGTCAAACTGACAAAACCAAACTACTCGTCTAACTACACAGATGCGGGTTTGAATTCCAACAAAAAAAGAACCCGAAGGTTCTCTTTATATATCGCGCCCAGAGGGATTCGAACCCCCGACCTCCTGGTTCGTAGCCAGACGCTCTATCCAGCTGGGCTATGGGCGCATATTTCTTGTGGTTTTTTCCCACATTTTTGAATATAACAACAACATAACTTTTTTTCAAGTTTATTGTATTAATAGTTAAAAGCGGAACAAAAATCGTACAATTAACAACTCAAAGAATTTATGTTAAAATGAATTGTACTAAAAGGAAAATTTATGTACGATTATAAATTACTTATGGATAAAGCAAAAGAGGCATCAAAGATGTCGTATTCACCGTTTTCAAGGTTTGCTGTGGGTGCAAGTGTTCTTGCTTCCGGCGGAAAAATTTATACCGGTTGTAATGTTGAAAACTCATCTTTTGGTATGACAATTTGTGCGGAAAGATGTGCTATATTTAAGGCAGTGTCTGAAGGCGAAAGAGAAATACTTGCTGTTGCGATATATTCTCCCAATGCTGATGATTGCAACCCCTGCGGTGCGTGCAGGCAGGTAATGTACGAATTTCAGGGTGATAACGATATTGAAATTATTACGGAAAATATGGGCGAACTTGTTGTTAGACGGCTGAGCGAATATTTGCCTTACGGTTTCAAAATATAGGATAGTTTGTAAATTAAACATATCCGATTGCGGATTCTGATTTACAACTTACGAACAATAATGTATATAATAGAAATTTTTATAAAATGGTTAGAAAAAAACAAAAGAGGAAAACGAACTAACCCTAATAATAACTTCCAGGAGGGGATAATTATCAACCAAGAAGGGGAACGGATAAAAGAACCCGAAGATGAGGCATTGACCTGCATTCATAACTTTATGCCGGTTGACAGCACCAATGAAGTTTTAGCTTGCACAAAGTGCGGGTTTGTAATAAAAAAGAGATAAACAATAAGGATAATTAATATATGGAAAAATTTCTTGACTTTATATCATCAAAAAACTTTAGAAACGGACTGTGTTTTGTCCTGTTTACCGTTCTTATGGCGGTGACAATATCATCCCAAAATTACTTTTTTCAGAAAATTATAAAAAATCAAATTTGTCAGGTTGATATTCCGGCAAAACGTGATATGAAGGTTATTGATACTGAAAAAACAAAACAGCTCAAGAAAAAAGCTATGCAGGGTGTTCAGCCTATTTTAACTCAGGTTGAGGATGAATCAATTGCAACAAATTTATCAAACCTTTATAACTATGTACTAAAAATAAGAAACAAAGACGCATCTGATGAAATAAAAATTGATGAGTTAAAGATTCTTTTTGATGAATCCGGAAATCCGGGTTTAATTGACTACATGTTAAAAGCAAAAGAAAGTGATTTGCAAAATGTGTTTGAAAAATCACAGGCAACGCTGAATATTGTTTTAAATATTGGTATTTCTACGATGGATTTTGAGAATGATAACGTTACAAATATTATTCGTAAAAATCTGCCGCAAAATGTTTCAAGAATACAGGGAAATATTATTGTCGGGATTCTAAGGCAGGTTATAGTTCCAAATCTGGTAATAGATGATACTGCAACAAATATTGCAAAGGAAAATGCTGCGGCTGCGGTAAAACCGTATGAGGTACTTTTTAAAAAAGGTCAGGATATTGTAATTAAAGGTGAACAGGTAAATACACTTAAACTGGATGCTTTAAGAAGTGCCGGATATAATATTTTGAAAATTAACTGGCTTGGGATTCTCGGGATTTACATGCTGGTTACTTTCTTTACATTTATATTTTTACAGTATGAACAGAATTATGAAAAACAGTATTACAATTCAAAATACTTGCCGATGATGGCAGTATTCACTCTGGCATTGGCATTTGTTTCGGCACTTTTACCGACGGGATTTTCGCCATATATAATTCCGATACCTGCATATACTATTCTTTTGTCGATATTTACAACTCCGAGGAATGCTTTTTTTGCATCTACAATACTGACGGCAATAATTGCAATAGGTATGCACTGGAATCTTGAAGTAATTGCAATTTTCATGCTATTGAATACGGTTATTATGACTGCGATGTCCAAGCTTAAGTTTTCTAAACGTGCGGATTTACTCATCGTAAGTTTAAAAATATCGGTAGCCGGAATTTTGATTGTCGGCGGTATTTATTTCCTTGAAAAACTTATGATGGATATAGAAAATGCATTTATTATTGAAGACTTAGGTTTTATGATAATAAATACTTTTATTATAAGCGGTGTGTTCATACTCGGAATGCTGCCGATTATAGAAAATACGTTTAAAATAATGACACCATACGGTTTGGCAGAGCTTGCGGATCACAATCAGGAATTGTTAAAACGATTGATGCAGGAAGCTCCCGGAACCTTCAACCACAGCTTAACGGTATCTCACATGTGTGAAAATGCAGCAGAGGCTATTGGTGCTAACCCTGTATTGGCAAGGGTTGGTGCTATGTATCATGATATAGGAAAACTTTTAAGACCGATGTTTTTTGTCGAAAACCAATCGTTTTACGGAATTGAAAATCCGCACAATTCATGCACGCCGCGTTTTAGTAAAATGCTTATAACCGCTCACCCGAAGGACGGTTTGGAACTCGCAAAAGATGCTCATCTTCCGCAGATAATACATAACTTTATATTACAGCACCACGGTACAAGTTTAGTAAGTTATTTTTATAATGAAGCATTAAAAGAGGAAGGTGCGGAAAATGTTAACGAGGAACAATTCCGTTATCCCGGACCTAAACCCAATATGAAAGAAACAGCAATTCTGATGATAGCAGATGCGGTTGAATCAGCTGTCAGGGCTGCAAAGAATCCTTCTAATGAAGAAATTGATGCAATAATAAATAAGATTATTAAAGAAAGACTCAATGACGGCCAATTATCAGATTCGCCGTTAACATTAAAAGATATAACCACAATCGGTGAAACATTCTCAAGAATGCTCAGAGGTATGCATCATAAGAGAATCAAATATCATGATGATTTGGTTCAGGAATTTGGCAAAAACAAAAATCAGGCTGACAAATTAATCCCCAAACCAATTATTACCCAGCCGATGCTTGATGTTGATTTGGATGCCAAGGTTAAAGAGCTTGAGAATAAAAAAAATGAAACTTTGTCAAAAACAACAAACAATGCGGAAGATGGTACGCAGGATATGTAATATGTTTTTGGCAGGCACGGAGTATAATAGCAAATAAATGAAAAGCAGACATTACGGTATTATATTAATATTAATCGGAACGTTGTTCTACTTTTTTGCAAACTTTCAAAGAATAGCAATTCCGGGGGCGATTTTCGATATACTTGGCAGTGAGCTTGGATTAGGCGCACCGCATATTGCCGCTTTTGGTGCAATCTTTATGTATATATACGCAATAAATCAATTGATTAACGGAGTTCTTGTAGACAGATACGGCGGTTTTAGGGTAATGTTTGCCGGGGGTATTATACTTGGGCTTGGCGCATTGCTTTTTCCGCTTTCATCAAATTTTATAATTATGTGTCTTGCAAGGGCTTTGATTGGTTTGGGCAGCAGTACGTTTTATTTGAGTATTATAAGGGAGTTACGTGAAATTGTATCCGAGAAGAATTTCGGACTTGCTATTTCTGTTATGTTGTTTATCGGATATTCAGGCGGAATCTTGGCAAATGCACCATTTGTTTTTGCAATGAAATATGCTACCTGGAGAGAAATACTTATTATAATTGCCGGTTTGATTCTTGTTGCAGGTATTGTTTTTGCTCTGTTGCTGCCAAAAGTACAGCTTCCTTCAATAAAACGGAATGTAAAAATGCGTTTTTTGCCGTTCAGATTAGTACTACACAAAAGGCATAACAGAAATCTTTTCAGCTTTGCCTGCTGTAATTTTGCTATATTTTATACAATACAGACTATTATCGGGAAAAAATTTTTAGAAGATTTTTGTTTAATGTCAGCCGAAAAGTCTGCATTGTTTTTGTCTTGTATGGCAGTTATTGCGGCTGTATTCAATATAGTTAATGCTTATGTTTGTAAACTTACACATAATCACAGGGTAAAATTTCTTAAGAATGCATCTTTTATTACTTTCGGTTCTCTGTTTTTGATTTGTCTGGCTGTAATATTTGATTTCCGAACCGATTTTATTGCGGTTATATTTTGTATTCTTGCGGCAAATGCGAGTTTAACTTCTATTTTGGTACCGGTATTGCATTTATCCAACAGAAAGATGGTTTCAGGAACAGCCGTCAGTATAATGAATTTTTGCTTTTTTACTATGGTTGGAATGTTAGGGATGGCAACGGGTTTCCTTCTGAACATATTTGAACCGGAGATTATCGGTAATTTAACAATATATACAAATTCTTCATACCTTTTGGTATTCGGAACTTTCTTTCTTTTAAGTATGTTTGAAATGTACAAGGCATTAAAGCTGTCAAATAAATACTAAATTGCCATATTTGATATTTCGGTGTATGCTGAAAGAATTCTGTTTCTTACCTGAACAGCCATTTGAAGACTTAAGTTTGCTTTTTCTGCTGCAATCATTGCATCGTGAATACTTGTAGAGCCACCCATTGCAAGATCTTCCTGCATTCTGTCGGCTTCAATTCGTGCTCTGTTTATTGAATCAAGGCTGTTATTAAGTGCAGAACCGATTTGTGTAGCAAAGTTACCCATTCCCGAAGGATCATTTTTATCATTTACAGGATGTTTTTGTGTTGCATTTTCCAGTGCAATTTCAAAGTCTGTCGGGGAATTGGCATCAAACTTAAATGAAGAATTTTTTTTCAAAAACTCATTGTAATTATTAACCGCATCAAAACTAAAAGCTCTGTCAATATTTGTTGATATTCCTGTTGAAAATTCCATCAGTCATCTCCTTTATACTAGTTCATTACGTACATAACCGATTTTGCTATATATTCATAGCACTTTGCATCATTGTTTTAACGTTCTCTGCAACTGTTGCATTTGCCTGATATGCTTTGGAGGCTGATATCATACCTACCATTTCTTCTACAACATTGATGTTTGGTAAATCTACATAACCGTCTTCATCTGCATCCGGATGTGAAGGATCGTAAACAGTCTTAACTCCGTTTTCCGAATCATATATTTCATCGACTTCGACACCGCCGGTCAGGTATCCGTTGTTTAATGCAATATTAGCATTTAAATGAAGTTTACCTGTTGCCGGATCAAATTGTGCATCCGGGCTGTTGCTGTGAAAGTTTGAGAATCCTCTGTTGAGCTGGTCTTCATATATAGTTCTGAAAGTAACATCTTTTTTTATGTACACACCTTTGGAACCGTCAGGACGGCGTGTGGTGTTTACGTTTGCAATGTTACTTGCAATAGTGTCCATTTTAACTCTTTGGGCGGACATTCCCGAACCGGCTATATCAAATATATTAAAACTCATTTTTCCTCCAAGTTTTTATTTTCAGAGTTAAATTACTCTGTTATTTTCAGATATTTATTGTCCTCTAATTGCTTCGCTAAGCTCGGTAAATTGCCGTCTTTGAAGATTTGAAAGTACCAGATACTTTGTACCGGTTTTGGACAAATCCATCATTTCACGTTCAAGTTCAACGTTGTTTCCTTTTGAATCAGTTCCGCTGTATATATCATTAACCAGCTGCGGTTTGAATTGGTCATATACATTTGATTGAAGGTATGCTTTTTCCTGTGCTGTCGGAATTCTGTATTGATGAATTTCGCCGGTAAAAACATCCATCATTGGCGGTTTATATTCGATACTGTTTTGTCCTTTGATATAATCTTTTAAATCTTCTTTTTCGCGGATTTCTGCAAGCTGGCTTTCAAACGCAACCTCTTTTCTCTGAAATCCCGGGGACATAACGTTTGCAATATTACTTGCAATTGCATGCTGTCTTTCGACCAAGCCGCTCATTGCAAGTTGTGTAATATTCATTGTTCTGTTTGATATTAAGTCCATAAATTAAAGTGAATAAGTAAATAAGTAATTTGAAAATTTGTCCTATATCTTATTTACTTATTTCACATTTCCTCCATTCTTCACACTTTAGCAATCTTTATGACAAATTCAACTTCTTCATCCGAATTTTTGTCGAGTTCAAGTTTGCCAAACATTTCCTCTATTGATTTTTTACAAATAATTAACCCAAGTCCTGAGCCTGTAGATTTTGTGGTATATCCTTCTTTAAATATTTTTTCAGGCTCATTAATTTTGCCTGCATTGTCAGAAATTCGGATTACCGCAAAATCGCCGTCCTCTTCCGTCTTAACTTTAATATACTTAGCGGTATCAGAATCACCGCCTTTTACCATTTCAGGTACATCGCCTTCTTTACCAAATGCTTCACTTGCATTTTTAACCAGATTTATTATTGCTGATATAAATTTTTCTTCATCTACAGGAATTTTTATATCTGTTTCATTTTCTACTATGTACTCAACATTTTGACCTTCAAAATATACTTTTGTCAAATCAACGGCATTACTGATAATATCTTTTAATTTGTATGGTTTAATAATTGCTTTTTTATCGGATTTTAATTCTATTAATGAATTTCCTGCAATTTTTACCGCCCTTGATAAACATTTTGCTGCATTAATGATTCCGTCATCATTTATGCCGTTTTTTGCACAGGTCTTTTTAATAATTTCCGTATACAAATCGCATATAGAAAGCTGATTTCTTATTTCATGTGCTATAGCTCTTATGTTTTGGCTTGCTTCTTCTTCCTCTTTTTCTGATTGTATTTGCGCAAACCCGAGAACAGCATCTTTGGTTGCTTCATCCATATTTTCAACCATGCGTCTTATAGCAGAATTTAATAACGGGTTGTCACGTCTGTCCGGTTTGAACCTTTCCTGAAAATCTTTGATATTCAGGCTTGTATTTCTGTCTATGATATCAAGTGTTTCATTTTGCATTTTTGAGTTAAAAACAGTGTAATATCTGACAAAGTTTTTATTTTCCGTTTTGTTATCCCAGATAATTATTGCTACAAACCTGTGTGTCAGAACACATAAAAATTCAGTATTAGCCCAGACTTTTTCTTTTAGAAGTTCTCCTTCGTCATTAAAATCATACGAAGGAATTGATGAAAATTCCAAACGTTTAATCAATCCCATAATTCCGGATTTGTTTTCAATTCTGTGAAGAACAACTCCTTCTTCCGGATTATCAACCAGTGGCTCTAAGACAGCACGCATCATGCATTTGAGAGCAGATTTTGAAATAATCTGGTTCCCCTGCGATTCAATTAATTCTTTTAAGTAGTTTTGCTGTCTTACAATTTTCTTCATTTGCTGTCCTTTTGTTGTCGGGTTGTGCCCGACATGCCTAGTACATTTAATCCTATACTGCTATTTTGTTCTTTGTTAAGAAACCATTGTTGATTGCATACAAAACAGCTTGTGTTCTGTCTGAAACCTGGAGTTTTTGGAAAATGTTATTAACGTGTGTTTTAACTGTTGTTTCGGAAATAAATAATTTCCCTGCAACACCTTTATAAGTAATACCTTGAGTTAACAGTTCCAAAACTTCTTCTTCACGTGGTGTCAGTGCATCAAGCAGATTTTCTTCATCATAGCCGGCTTCTTTTCTTTCATTTTCTTCTCTGAATGATTGTTGAAAGTATTCAAAAAATCTTGAGGAAAGTGCGAGCGGTAAATAAATTTTGCCGTTAAGCACTTCTTCGATTGCATAGATTAATTGTGCGGATGCCATGGTTTTAAGTACATAACCTTTTGCACCTATTTTCATAGCTCTGAAAATTAAGTCGGCATCATCATACCCTGATAAAGCAAGAACTTTTGTTCCCAAACCCAATTTACCGATTTCAATAATTCCCTGCAAACCGTCTCTTTCCGGCATGTTCATGTCGAGTAATACAATGTCCGGTTGATATTTTTTGATTAAATTTAAACCTAAAGAAACGTTTGTAGCGATACCTACAACGTCAAATGTTCCTTCCAAAGTCAAGAGTTCTCTGATTCCTGATAAGTGATCATAATTGTCATCAATTAGCAATACTCTTGATTTTTTCTTAAACTCATGTCTCATACTCTCTTCTCTCTCCCTTATTTATTAAATTGTTTTATTGATTTTTAGTTTCTTTCCACTATTCATATTACATGCGTATAGAGGATATTTTCATCAATAAAAAGGTTGATTTTACTGTATTTGGGCTAGATATAATGATATAGACCACATGGATTATGCCATTTTGAAAAATAGCTTGTAATGTCTGTTTGAGGGTTCGTCAAGCCATGACGAAAATTTACGATAAAAAGTCTAGTACAAAAAGTTGTATATACAACGTTTAGGGTAATTTAGTAAAACGATTTACATAATCTGTAAAACAAAGGTGGGTTTATTATATAATAAACGTATGAAATGGTTATATATAGAAGAGATTGATTCTACAAACAAATATGCAAAAGAAGGGATAAGTACAGATAATATATCTGACCAAACTGTTGTATATACATACAGACAAACAGCCGGTCGCGGCAGGCTTCAAAGAGAATGGAACTATACCGGAGAAGACAATATTTATGCAAGTATTGTTTTAAAACCGTCAGGACAAATGAAAGAAGTTTATTCAAATCTTACCCAGCTGCTTTGTGTTGTGTTAGCCGAAGTTTTTGAAGAATATAGTGTAGTACCTAAAATAAAGTGGCCGAATGACATCAGAATAAACGGCAAAAAAATATCAGGCATTCTTGCAGAAGCGGTTACTTCTCAAGAGGGAAACTTATTAGGAATTGTTTTGGGGTTTGGTGTGAATCTTAATGTTCCAGAAGAACTGCTGGAAAAAATTAATCAGCCTGCAACTTCTCTGAATATTGAAACAGGAATGTTTATTGATAAAGAAGAATTCCTTAAAAAGGTAATAGATAAGTTTTGTTTATATTATAATAAATTTATAGAGGAAGGTTTTTTATTAATAAGAGAAGATTATAAGAAAAGAGCGGAATTCCTCAACAAAAACGTATCCGTAAAAGTTTTTGACAAAACCTATGAAGGGATTGCAACGGATGTAACCTCAAACGGTGCGCTAAAGCTAAAAGATAAAAACAACAAAGAACATATACTTTTAATAGGAGATATTCTATGAATGAAATACTGGTAAATCTCATTCCGATACTAAAGGAAGGTCTTTCAATGATGTTAGTCGGCATGGGAACTGTGTTGATATTTTTATGTATTTTGATTTGTGCAATGTACATAATGTCAGCATGTGTAAGAAAAATAAATGAAATATTCCCTGAGCCGGTGGCTGCTTCAGCAGGAAATAAAGCTAAGGCAAAATCAAGTGATGACTCAGAGATTGCAGCTGCTATTGTTGCAGCAATGTTCAGAAAATAGTGAATTGTTAGTTGCGAGTTGTGATTCAAATGTATAACAACGAATCACTATTTACGATTCACGAATTATAAAGGTTTTAAAGTTATACAATTAAAATGGAGATATAAAAATGACAAAACTAATTAAGGTAATGGATACATCCTTCAGGGATGGTTTCCAGTCAATCTTCGGGGCAAAGGTTCTCGTTGATGACTTTATTCCTGCCCTTCAGTCAGCAGTGAGTGCAGGACTCAAACATTTTGAAACAGCAGGCGGTGCAAGATTCCAGGCTCCGATTTTCTTCTGTAATGAAAATGCTTTTGAAACAATGGATAAAATCAGAGAAGCGGCAGGTCCCGATGTTACTCTGCAATCACTTGCAAGAGGGGTAAATGTAGTAGGTCTTAACTCTCAACCAAGAGATGTAATCGACCTTCACGCAAAAACATTTGCAAAACACGGTGTTAATGTAATCAGAAACTTTGATGCTTTGAATGATGTTAATAACTTAATTGACTCGGCTAATTCAATCAAAAAATACGGTCTTAAACACGAAGTTACTATTACAATGATGGAACTTCCTTATGGCTGCGAAGGCGCACACGATCCGGATTTTTATGAAAGAGTTTTAAGAAATATCTTAGATGCAGGAATTCCGTTTGATTCTTTGGCATTCAAAGATGCATCAGGTACTTCTAACCCCAGAAAAGTTTATGAAACAGTAAGAAGAACAAGAGAAATACTTGGCTCTGAAGCACATATCAGATTCCACTCTCATGAAACTGCAGGTACCGGTTTAGCTGCATATCTTGCAGCTCTTGAAGGCGGAGCTGACGGAATTGATTTGGCTATGAAACCTGTTTCAGGCGGAACAGGTCAACCTGATATCATTTCTATGTGGCATGCTCTTAAAGGAACTGAATATGATTTAGGTTTAGATATCAAGAAAATTATGGAAACTGAAGAAATCTTTAAAGAATGTATGAAAGATTATCCGATATCTCCAATCTCTTTGGCGGTTAATCCGATTCTTATTCAGGCTCCTCTGCCGGGCGGTGCAACTGCAACTACTGTTAACCAGTTAAAAGATATGGGTATGCTTGATAAATTCCCGAAACTTATTGCAAATATGAAAGAAGTTGTTGAAAGAGGCGGTTTTGCAACATCTGTAACTCCTGTTTCTCAGTTCTATGCTCAACAATCATTCCTGAATGCAATTACCGAACATCCTTGGGAACAAGCAAACCCCGGTTATGCAAAAATGTTACTCGGTTATTTCGGTAAAACACCTTGCGAACCTGATCCGGAACTTGTAAAATGGGCAGAAGAAAAAACAGGTTTACAGCCTACAACAGAAAAAGTTGTTGATATAAACGAAAAAGATCCTGAAAAAGGTATTGCGGCAGCTACCGAAAGACTTAAAGCAGCAGGCTTGCCTGTAACTGATGAAAACTTATTTATTGCATGTGCTTGTAAAGACGGTAATGTTGATAAAGGTATCGACTTCTTGCTCGGTAAAGGTCAGGTATCTGTTAACAAAGTTAAAGCAGATGCACCAAAAACAGCTGCAGCATCTGATGCATCAGGTGAATATACCGTTAAAGTTAACGGAAAGGCTTATGCTGTTAAATTAGAAGGTGATAATAAAGCAACTGTTAACGGAAAAGCATATGATATAGATGTAAAAGCCGGTATTGAAGCTAAAGCTTCATCTTCATCAGGCGATGGCGAAGAAGTTAAAGCAGGCTTACCCGGTAACGTATTAAGAATTGAAGTTTCAGAAGGCGATACCGTTGAGGAAGGTGATGTCCTTCTCGTGGTTGAAGCTATGAAAATGGAAACAGAAGTAAAATCACCAAAAGCCGGAACCGTTAATTCAATCCTGGTTGCTCAAGGCGACAAGGTTGTAACAGGTCAGGCAATGGTAGTTATAGGATAGGGGGTAAAATGACAATTGATATACAAAGCGGTTTGACTTCCCTTTGGAATTCAACAGGTATAATGAATTTTATTCAGCCGTCTAATCCGGATTTGAATTGTGTTGAGAATTTTATGCACATGTACGGAATGCCTATAATGGTTTTAATCTGTTTATTCTTGCTTTGGCTTGGTATAAAAAAACAATTTGAGCCGTTATTACTTGTGCCGATTGCATTTGGCGGTTTGATTGCAAACTTTCCTTGCGACCACAGTTTTCAGGCATTTGTTTATAAAGTAGGTATTGATCCTGCTATTGGTATTTTTCCGTTAATTATATTTATGGGTGTTGGTGCGATGACTGATTTCGGTCCGTTAATTGCAAATCCTAAAACTGCACTTTTAGGCGGTGCGGCGCAATTTGGTATATTTGGTGCGTTACTTTTAGCACTTTTCTTAGGTTTCTCTCCTGCAGAAGCGGGGGCTATAGGTATAATAGGTGGTGCTGACGGTCCTACTTCAATATTTGTTACTTCAAGACTTGCAGAACACTTACTTCCTGCAATTGCGGTTGCCGCATATTCATATATGGCTTTAGTTCCTGTTATTCAACCGCCTATTATGAAACTGCTCACAACGGAAGAAGAACGCAAAATTCAAATGACACAACTCAGGGAAGTTTCTAAAAGAGAAAAAATTGCATTTCCTCTTGTAGTTCTTATTCTATGTGCAATCATCATTCCTGATGCATGTCCGCTTGTCGGTATGCTTACATTCGGAAACTTATGTAAAGAGTGCGGTGTTGTTGACAGACTTTCGGATACTATGCAAAATGCTTTGATTAATATTATTACTATATTTTTAGGCCTGGCTGTAGGTTCAAAGCTTTCAGCTTCAAAATTCCTGACACCGGAAACTTTAAAAATATTGGTGCTTGGTATTTTGGCATTTGCAATGGCAACAGCTGCCGGTGTTTTGATGGCAAAATTAATGAATTTATTCAGCAAAACAAAAATCAATCCGCTTATCGGTGCAGCCGGTGTTTCCGCTGTACCTATGGCAGCTCGTGTAGCTAACAAAGTGGGTCTTGAGGCTAACCCTCAAAACTTCTTACTTATGCACGCAATGGGACCAAACGTTGCAGGTGTAATCGGTTCTGCAGTTGCAGCCGGTGTTTTGTTGGCACTTTGTCATTAATATCATTATAATAAATACGAAAAGCGGTTTCAGAATTTTCTGAAACCGCTTTTTTAATATCTTTATCAGTTTTAAATACTGCCAAATTTAACGAGATTTTGTTTTCTCATTCTGATATTTTCCGGTGTGACTTCTACGAGTTCGTCATCACCTATGTATTCAAGACATTCTTCAAGTGTCAGTTCTTTGTGTGCTTGCAAAGTAACCATAACATCAGCTGTTGAACTTCTCATATTGGTAAGTTTTTTTGTTTTGCAAATATTAACAACGATATCTTGCGGCCTGTTACCTTCTCCGATTATCATACCTCTGTAAACTTTGGTGTGCGGAGTTACAAAGAAAACACCTCTGTCTTCAAACTGAGCAAGTGCATAAGGAATTGCTTCGCCCTGTTCGTGAGCTAAGATGGAACCGCTTCTCTGTTTTGGAATATCTCCGGCATAAGGTCTGTATTCGTCAAAGGTATGATACATAATACCTTCACCTCTGGTCATTCGGATAAATTCACTTCTGAATCCGATTAAACCTCTTGCCGGAATTGAGAATTTCAGAACTGTTCTGCCGTTTGCATTGTTCATAGAATTCATAATGGCTTTTCTGCCGGAAAGTCTGTCTATTGCACCGCCTGCATATTCTTCCGGTACATCAATGAGCAAATCTTCAAACGGTTCGCATTGTTCGCCATTGATGGTTTTATATATAACTTCGGGCTTAGATACCTGAAATTCAAACCCTTCTCTCCTCATTGTTTCAATTAAAATACCCAAATGCAATTCGCCTCTGCCTGATACTTTGAAACAGTCTGTAGAATCAGTATCTTCAACCCTTAAGCTGACATTCTTTTCAAGTTCATCATACAATCTTTTTCTTAATTGTCTTGATGTTACAAATTTGCCTTCCTGACCTGCATAAGGGCTGTCATTAACGGAAAAGTTCATTTGCAAAGTCGGTTCGTCAACTTTTATAAGCGGCAGAGGGTTAATGTTATTCATATCGCACAGTGTTTCACCGATTTGGATATCGGAAAAACCGGCAATACCTACAATGTCACCGGCTTCAGCCTCATCTATTTCAACCCTTCCGAGGTCTTTAAATCCGAAAAGTTTGGTGATTTTTCCTTTGTTTACTTCTTCTTCTGCATCAACCCAAGCAACCAAATCCTGAGAATGAACAACTCCGTTAACAACTCTTCCGATAACTATTCGTCCTACGTATTCGTTGTAGTCAAGAGTTGTAGCTCTGAATTGGAACGGCTTTGTTGAATCACCTGCCGGTTCCTGAATGTTTGCAAGAATACAGTCCAAAAGCGGAGTTACATCTTTTCTTTCGTCATCCAGATTTTTAATAGCAAATCCGTTCAGGCTGCTTGCATATATGTACGGAAAATCAATTAAATCTTCTCTGTCAGTGAGTTCTGTAAATAAATCAAATACTTTATCCAGTGTGCCGTCAGGATCGGCTGCCGGTTTATCAATTTTATTAATTACAACAATAATTTTTATACCGAGTTCTAATGCTTTAGAAAGTACAAATCTTGTTTGAGGCATAGGTCCTTCTGCGGCATCAACAATTAACAACGCACCGTCAACCATACCTAAAACACGTTCAACTTCTCCGCCGAAGTCTGCGTGACCGGGGGTATCAACAACGTTAATTTTAACTCCTTTATAATTAATGGAAATGTTTTTGGAAAGGATTGTGATTCCTCTTTCTCTTTCCAAATCGTTGCTGTCTAATACACGTTCCTGTACCTGTTGACCTTCTCTGAATACACCGCTCTGTTTAAGCATACAATCGACAAGTGTTGTTTTGCCGTGGTCAACGTGAGCTATTATTGCAATATTTCTTATATTTTTAGCCATCTTATTCCTGCTTTTTTGTTTTGTGGAATTGTTCCATCTTATACATAAATATAACTACGATTAATTATCTAGTGTTAAAGTTACACTTATATTGTAATCGCTAAAACTTTGATTTCAATATCCGATATTATTAATGGGTTGATATTTAAGAATGTTTGTGTGAGAATAACTTTATGCAGGTTGTTAAAGGACTTGTATAATTCAAAAAAATAATAAATAGAAATATGGCTGAGTAGCTCCCTGAGTGAGCGATAGCGAACGAAAAACTCAAGATACGTGAGAGTATCGCTCGAAGCAACTGAGCCGGACAATAGATTAATAAATAGAAATATGGCTGAGTAGCTCAGTTGGTGAGAGCGTGCGGCTCATACCCGCAAGGTCGACGGTTCGAATCCATCCTCAGCTATTTTTTTGTGTTTTCCTTGCGGGTTATTCGCCGCACGCAGTCCGTTCGGACAAACTCGAACTTCGTACTATTTGTACTTGTTCTCGTTTAGCATGCCGGCTCCCTCTCCTTCAAAAGCAACACTGTTGCTTTTTCAGTCGGCACAGTCCGCAAGGTCGACGGTTCGAGCGACCTGTGAGCAGAGTGCGTAGGTTTTTTCTTTGGAAGAAACAAAGCTTCTGAAAAGAAAAACCGCAGACACGTTTAATGCGAACAGGTTAAGACAATCCATCCTCAGCTATTTTTTTATGCGAGTATGAGCCTAAGATTTTTGTTTTGATTTTATAATTTCAATAAGGACGAAAGATAACATTGTTTGCACATTATTGGCTTGTAATAATTAGAAGAATATTCCATGGTCACGCAAAAATGGGAGTAAATACACCATAATTAATACTAAATTTACTAATAAAAAACACATTATTGCTATAATATAAAGAATATTTTGCAGTTTTGGTAAAAACGGTAAATCTAAGAAATAAAGAGAATATCTTTTCATAAAATTTTGTCTTTTATGATACATTGAATAATATTCAATATCCTTTTTTATATGGTCAATATTCCCATCAAAAGTATACTTATAATTGGGAAGATTTAAATCAAACAGTTGAAAAATTTCATCATAATTTATGTATTTGGGTAATCCGCTATAAGCACCGCTATAACGTATTTTTTTCGGAAATTCAAATTCATATTTTTTTGAAGTGGTATGAACTAAAAATTTATGAGAAAAAGATAAACTTGGTCCTATTGTAGTAATATAGTTTGCATTAATTATTGATTCACAATATTCTATTTCATTAATTGGAATATTTATATGTTTTTGTTCTTGCTCTTGCTTATCTATAATTTCTAAACAATTATTTTGTAATTTTATTTGTAATAATTCATCAAATTCATTCATATCATTGAAAACAATTACATTTATAATAAAATAAATGACAATGGCTATAATTAAACCAACCCGATGTTCCGGAATTAAAAAACACATTAGTGCCAGATATGCAATTATAAATATCTTAAATATAATATGAATTTTATTCTCCACAAATATAATCCTCCATTGAAAAACTATAAATATATGTAATAATTATAAACTTTAACATAAAAGTTATTCTCATGAGTTCGGGTTCCATATTTTCAAATATGTGTCCTTACTTTTCAAACCGATTGTTATTTTACATTAATTTTGTCTATGTTGAGCAGTTCAAGTGAAAGATTACAGCAATCATTTTTGGATTTTATTGTAATATATATTTATGAAAAGAATTATAAAAATAAATAACGATATGCAATTAACAAATTTAATTTGTTTATTTGTTATTGGGCTTTTTATCATATTTTTAGTTTATTACATTACAAAAGAACTACCTTTCCTGTTGTTCGGAGTAATTGTACTTGTAGTTGGCAGTTACTTTTCTTATAAAACAGATATTAAGCAGCAAGCTGATGCAGTTACCAAAATAATTATTAATAACGATAATTTAGTTTTAGTATATAAAAACAAAACAATAAAAAATATTTCCAAAAATAATATAAAATCTTTTAAAGTAACACTGAATTGTGATGAAGCATTGTCATATTATAAGTTTTTTGTTACATATACAAAAGGTAATGTTTATATAGGTTTAAATGATGGGGATGATGTAAAATTTGATATATTTCAGCAATTTTCTGTTGGTAATTATATATGTAATTACAAATTAATTCTTTTTGCTTTAGAACAAGAAAATGCTATTCCTAATTTTTCATATACGATTGATGGAAATTCTCAATTAATAAAAGATGATATTGAATATTATAAAATCAATAAAAAACGTTTACCAAGAAAATCTGTTTATGAATATGAATTAAAAAATGCATCTTTTCAAAGAAAATTTGTACTTTTAATGATACCTGTTTTGTGTATTCTCGGTTTATTAAGTTTAATTTTTGCCATAATAATCAATTTGAAATAATTCTCAATTTTTCTAATGTGTCAAAAATTTTTTTTTACGTGTTTTAGGTTTAATAGGAGGTATACATGCACGTCTATCCTATTATCGAATATAAACAAAATGCAAACAGTAATAATACAAAACAACCCTCATTTAAAGAATTTGAGGATGTCGGATATAGTAATGTTGTTCGCCGCATTACTCCCGGTATTACTTCGGGGATAGATACTTTTACTGCTAAAGCACTTCAGAATAAAAGAATTAAATCTGTTTATGAAAAATTTCATAAATATTATACATCACAAGGTCAAGATGACATTCCAAAAGCATTTTCTTCTTGTATCAATGCTGACGGAACTCTTTCAAAATATGCACTCCGTACTCTTAATGCTTTATACAAAGTTTCCTATCCGGAATTATTAGAAAACTTAAAACAAAAACTTTTTCGTAAACCTGTATATGGATTTAAACGAATAGATGAATTAGAAGGTGCAAAACTATCTAAAACTGCTGCTGTTATCAGTGCATGCAAAGATGCGGAGCAGAATATAAATACTGAAAATCTTAAAATTGCACAGCAAATTTTTGTTAATACGCCGACTGCAAAGGAAGATATTCCCTTAATACTAACGGCTTCAAAGCAACAAGACGGAATCTGTAATAAAGATGAAATTGAATATTATGTAAATTTAAACAGAATTTTCCCGCAGGGTTTTGCGAGACTATTGAAAGCAATGCCGGATAAAGATGGTAAAATATCAAGCTCCGTTAAAAATTTTATTAATAAATTAAACGGAAGCACAGTTGTTAACAGTAACAGATTCGAACAGGCGGACTATATTTTAGATGTGTTAGAGCATACAAAAAATGCTTCTGACAGGGATGAAATATTAGATTTTATATCAGAATCAGATGTCTTAAAAGCAAAATGCTCTCCGGTTATTTGTTATTTGGATAAAGACGGTAATATTAATCTAAAATATTTAAAAGATTATCTTGATATTTGTGAAAAACGGAATGATTATGACAAGTTCAAGGTTCCTGCAACCGTTTACCAATCCGAAAATGACGAGATAACAAAAGCAAATATTGAACAAATATTGAGATTTAGTAAATATTACAAAAATGATGCAATACAAACTTTTTCCGAATCAAAATTTTTTAGAAAAGACGGTGTAATAAACAAAGATTTTGTAGATTTTATTATTCAGAATGAATATATGTTCAGTAATCCTGACAGTTACAATGCCTATCCGCTCGTTGATACAGCTTTCGAATTATCTGCAGAAGCCGGTAATAAAAAAGTAAATTTGGAAGTTGCAGGTATTTTGCAAAACTTCGGATATAATGCTATGAAATATAATAATACAGCAATTCAAAGATTCAAAGAAATGATGAGGCAGGCTTGCGAATTATGCAAGGATAGTGAGGGTAATTTTGCCGAATCAAATATTATTGAAACTGCAAAAGAGCTGAAATATATATATGAGGACTTATTGCGTAATGATAAATCATTGAAGAAAAGTGAAAATTACCTGAGAGAAAAATATTTAGCTAAAATTACGCAAGATAAAAATTTATATGATACTCAAACAATGCTTGAAATATTAGAAGTTTCAGGTTCGGATTTTAATATGCTTACAACCAAGATTCCGGATTATGATAATCTTTTATTAACAATAGCAGATATTCCGTCACAGAATAATCCTCAGGCATACAGGAAAATCATTGATAAGCTGAATTGTTTGGAAAATGTTAATTTTAATATGAAAGATTCTAACGGAATATCACTGTTAGAGAAAGTTATAAATTCCGAAAATACTCAGTTATTAAAAGTTATATCTCACCCTTCTAATGCAGCTTTAGAATACACTCCCGAATTGGATTTTGCATATAGAGGAATCCGTGATATCAAATTCAAAAAGCAAGTAGATAATGAGCTGAATTTAAGATTTCCTCAATTAGAAGAAGCTGTAAAATGCTCAAGCAAAACAGCTTTTGAGAAGATTGAAAATCAGTTAGACTCTCCTATTTGCAAGAAGGAAAAAGTTTTAGAAAATTTATGGCAGATTGCAAAAGCAAATAGTACTAAAGATTTTTGTAATTACTTTGCTAAAAAATATGCGGATGATTTGCCCAATTCGGTTGCAAATGATGTATATAAGATTAATACGAAAAAGGAATATTAATGCAAATAGCACCAATAAGGTATAATTCAAAAACAAATATAAATCACAAAGGTTTTGCTCAGGATATAAAGAAGCTGAGAATATTTGATTCTGACCATCGGCTGATGATGTTGGAAAAATCGGAAATCAGAGGAATTAATAAACCCAAAAACTTAAAACTGGTTGATGAATTATACAAATATTTTGAGGGTTGTCTGGGATGCGATATATACAGAGCTTATTACGCAATTCTTGATTCTAATGACGAAGTTAATAACTATGCAAAAAAGACTCTCTTGGCTCTTGCATGCGGAAAAAGCACTAATATTATCACTAACATCAAAAATATGACAAAAACGGGAAGCAGGTCAATCAGATTCGGACTTGATCACATAGCAGATATGGTTCAGGCTTGTAAAGATAACAAAGGCAATCATCATAAAAATGCACTTGATTTATTAGGCGAACTTGAAACTCAAACTCTGGATTCAGCAAAAATTCCAACATATATAGAATTTTGCAAAGATAAAAACGGGCAAATTGATAAAAATAAAGTAGATTTACTAAAAGAATTTATTTCAAAAGGCTATCATATTTATGCAGGTTTAATTGCACAACTTCCTCTTGATAAGTCAAGAGTGATTACACCGGTTAGGTTAGATTTATTTAATCACATAATGGAAAAATACAAAAATCAGGAAGTTCAATCGGATAGTTTGACTTTTTTACAGGAAATACTTGAAGGAACAAAGGGTGATAATGATTCTGAACTTAGCATAATTGATAAAAATTTTGATAAATTACTAAATGAAGATAAAACTATCAGATGGGGTGCTGATTATTTTAAAATTAAAAACGGTAATATTCCATTTCTTGGATTAATGTACATGTTAAATGAAATAATTCCAAAAGGGAAAATGCTTGGCAAAAACAGAAAATTAAATCCGGATTTATTTAAAGATAATTCGGGATGTATTAATAAATTGAATATTAATCAAGCATTCAGGTTACTTTCAGCATATCATTACAGTGATAACGATATAAACGAGTTGTTAAAACTGAAAGAAATGAAAGATTTAAAAGGAGAGATTGATGAAAAATTTATTAACCTCATCCTTAATAATATTTTCTATTGTAGAGAAACCGAATATACCCCGTATCCTGTCGATATATTAAAAGAGGTTTTGAGAATTGCTAAAAATCCTGACGGAACAACAAACTGGAATGTTGCAAATGACCTTGTTAACCCTGTTTATATTTTGTTTAAGGAAAAGGGAAAAGAGTTATACAAACCGGGAATTAAAATAAAACCGGAAAACAACAAATCCAATTCTTACTATGAAACATATATCTATTGTTCTCAGCTTGAAAATTTTATTAAAAACGGTAGCGGTAAATTTTCTGAAAAGTGTATAAATGAACTGTCCGAGTTAACAAAAAAAGACGGTAAAACACTAATAAAAGTTCTTACGGGTAAACCTTTAGAAGAAATAATTGAGGGTAAAAACTTATATCAGGCTGAAGAGCTGCTTAAAGTACTAAACGAATTAAAAGAAACCGGAAGGTTAAAAGCAGATATTTTAAATGCTGCAATAAAAGATTATGACAGCCTGTTCTGGACAATAATTGATGCACCAAGAACTGAAGAAAATAAAAATGTATATTCTCAGATTATGAATTTGTTATCTGAGGTAAAAGGGCTTGATTATAATCAAAAGGACAAAAACGAAATTTCTGTTCTGGAAAAAGTTATTAATGCCGAAAATGAAGAACTTTTAGAGATAATTATAAAAAATTCGGATGAACTTCACTATTATCCTGAGCTTGATTGGGGGGTAAATAATATATTGGATAATAAATTTAAAGAAAAAATTAAAAAACTTGACTTAAAATTTGTTGATTTAGAGCAGTCCGCAAAATTGTGTTCCGTAAAAACTTTTGACAGACTTAAAACTCAACTTGATTCACCGTTATGTGATAAGAACAAAGTAATCGAAGAATTATTCCGTATTGTAAAAAATCAAAAAGGAACAATCGAACCGCCGGATGTTTATGTATATCACTTACTTGACGAGTACGGCGGACATCTTAAAAGAGATTTGTTTAATGAAATGGCAAACTGGCAGATAAGCGAAAGGACAAAAAGGCTATAATAATGAAAATAACGGCAGTAAATAACCAAATAAATAAAAGACCTTGTAAAAATAATGTTTCAAAACCGGCATTTAAAGGTGTCGGAACTCCGGAATATTATGCAATAGAGATGATGAAAATATATAACTCGCAAGAGGCAAATAACTTAATTGGTGTCAGCAAGAAACTTTTACCAGTAAAGGAAGTCAGAGAATTTGTTGCAGGGTTTTTACGTGGAGTAAAAAACTCTGAAGGAACAGGCAATTATGAAAAAGAATCAATATTTCGTCTGCTGAGTTACAATTTTAGTGATTTTATTTATAAAGACGGCTGGTATTTTAGAACAGAGGAAGAAGAACTTAATGCACATAAACCGAAATGCAGTTTTTCTGATATTGCGGATAAAAAAGGAGTAATAACGGAAAGTGCAATGGATGCTGCAAAAAAACTGGCAAAAGCTCGCGGCTCAGACCATTATTTAAGAGATTATTTAGCTGCGGCGAAAGATGCAGACGGAAGCATAGATTCTTCTGTTGGCTATAAAGTTGCTGATTTAATTGAAAGAGTTGGTGACTGGGATTTAAAAAGAATTATGCAATACAAAATATACAGAGATGAAAAGGGTAATGTTAACAGGGATTTACTTGAGAAAATTTATCATGCACCAAAAGATAAAACATGGTACACAATAAACCATTACGGACTGAAAACCGCAGACGAGGTGTTTAAAGAACATGCAACAGAAAATCTGTATTTACCGGAAAATTATTATAAACTGCTTCAAAATTTGAATGAAAACCGTTTAATTTATTCCAATGATGCAAGCATTATGTATAAAGAAATCGGTGACTACGGAAAACTGTTATTTATACTTCCTGATATTCAAAGAACCGAAGAAAACAAAGAATTTTATGACAAAATTATAAAATTTTTATTATCAACAAATACTTATGAATATGATTTTAATCAAAAGGATAAAAACGGAATCTCGTTTATGGAAAAAGTTATAAATTCCGAAAATCCCGAATTGATAAATTTTGTAAATAAGATGAAAAAGAAAGATTTAATCTGGTATCCTGAGCTTGACTGGGCAGTAAACGGTATTCAGAATAATGAGTTTAAAGGAAAATTAAAAGAACTGGACTTTAAATTTGAAGCTTTGGAAAAAGCTGCACAGCTGCGCTCTACTTTGGCTCTGAGAAAACTTACACCTCAGTTTGATTCTCCGCTTTGCGATAAAGAAAAAATGATTTTACACATTTGGGATATTGCAAAGAAACAAGATAGCGGGATGGATTCAAAAAAAGAATTCGGAAGGTATTTATGCACGGTTTTTATAGATGATATCTCGGAAGATACAATGTTTAAAATTATGAACGAAGGTGTGAATGAATCAAAGTTAAATATAACATGGGACTAAAGTGCGTTATTTGTTGTCTGTCTAAGAACAATTAACATAATTCACTATTTTCTTTTAGCAAAAAATATTTTTATAGGTTTTCATGATAAAAAAGGATATAAATAGCATGCAAATATTAAATTTAAGTACAACTACTCCACATTATCACAATGTAAACAAAATGAGGGTAACTCAACCGAGCTTTAAGGCACTTGATATACCGCCTGAAAATGAACTGCTTGACGCAATCAGGAAGAATAAGCTTGATCCGTCTGTTGTCGATAAAGAAACAGGGAAAACCTTGTTCTACATACTTGTAGAACAAAATCTCTCTACCGCAATAAACTTCATCTGTGCAAAACCACAATTATGCAGAGATGTTATAAATATTCCATATAATGGTAAAACACCGCTTGATATAGCAGGTGATATGAGAATGGCAAATATGCTTCAGGCAAGAAATGCCAAACACTACGAAGATTTAACCGAAGAAGAAAAGAATAAAGGGGCATGGATAAATAAAGAGAATAAAGCTAATGCCTCTCAAACAACAATGCCTTCCGCTTCAAAAGCGAAAAAAGAAACTGCTAACAAGAGCCAATCCGTTGCAAGAACAATAGAAGTAAAAGATGAAAATGACATAAAAGAAGATGCAAAAGTTGTTGCGGCAAAATTAAATATCGGTCAGGTTGATGTCAAACCGAAAAAATATGCTCATTTGAATGATACAAAAGAGAAACAGGAAGCATATAGAATTTGGAAAGAAATAGCTGATAAATGTAATTTTGAAAATGGTTGTGAAAACGATATTGAAAAAGGTATTGAAAAAGGTTGTGAACTTAGTGCTAAATTGCTCATTTTTCGTCAACAACACCCTTCAGAAGGAAAAGTTTTAATGAAAGGTGTCACCGATGGTGCTGTAGATGAAGATACAGGAAAAACAATATTCCATACTTGGGCAGACTCTGATGTTTTAGGTGCAGTTGCATCTATAGT
>JAEEGL015732355.1_pt1 | contig 39336 bp, 37 predicted proteins | sample 9134231 | NCBI WGS metagenome assembly JAEEGL01 (sample SAMN16246548, study PRJNA631951) | gut metagenome | biome: gut microbiome; feature: rumen; material: fiber-attached | host: Bos | place: Iran: Karaj | collected 2018-10 | reverse complement strand
GCATTAGCGCTAATAATGCCGAGGCAATAAGTGCTATAAGCAAAGCGGATTTCAAATCGAAGTCCTATATTGCCTTGAAAGAGGCGCGTGAAAGCTTGAGTTGGTTAGAGCTGCTTCATAGAAACAATTATCTAACTGACGCTGAGTTCAATAGTCTCCATGACGATTGCGAAGAACTTGTAAAGCTGCTTACACATCGCTGCAAAAAACTTGATGAAGACGAAAGGAAAAACAAAAAATAACATCAACCATCATACATCACACATCACACATCATACATCATACATCAAACATCATATTTTCCCCTTTTTTGAACCAAATACAAAAAATTATTCGTACCTTTGCACGCGATTTAAGAAATATAAGCAATAACGATATATCAATGAAAAAAATAATGCTAGTTTTTGGAACCCGCCCGGAGGCCATCAAGATGGCTCCGTTGGTGAAGGAGTTCCAGAAATATCCGGAGGATTTTGAAACGATTGTTTGCGTCACCGGTCAGCACCGCGAGATGCTGGATCAGGTACTGCGTATCTTTGATATCACTCCCGACTTCGACCTCAATATCATGAAGCAGGGACAAGATCTGTATGATGTCACAGCGCGAGTCCTCACCGGAATGCGCGATGTTTTAAAGGAAGTACAGCCCGATGTCGTATTAGTCCACGGAGACACTACTACCAGCACGGCCGCCGCCCTGGCAGCCTTCTACCAACAGATACCAGTCGGACATGTGGAGGCAGGATTAAGAACCCACAACATTTATAGCCCTTGGCCGGAGGAGATGAACCGTCAGATTACAGGTCGCATCGCCACCTACAACTTCTCCCCCACCCCTCTCTCAGAGAAGAACCTCTTGGAAGAGAAGGCACATGGCCAGATCTTTGTCACCGGCAACACCGTCATCGATGCTTTGCACATGGTGGTCAGTAAGCTTAACTCCGATCCTGCTTTAGCAGCAGAACAAGAGAAGGTTCTGCTTGATGCAGGATACGACGTTAAGCGTCTAGGGTCAAGTGCCAAGAGCCAAGACGAAGCCACAGGACTCTCGACTCTCGACTCTCGACCGCAACAGCGTAAGCTAGTCCTCATCACCGGCCACCGCAGAGAAAACTTCGGCGAAGGCTTTATCAGCATGGTCACGGCTATGAAAGACCTCAGCGAGAAATACCCCGATGTGGACTTCGTCTATCCGATGCACCTCAATCCCAATGTTCGCAAGCCCATCCATGAGGTGTTTGGTGAGGACTTGACGCGTCCCAATTTCTTCTTCATTGAACCGCTCCAGTATCTGGAGTTCGTCTATCTTATGGAGAAGTCCACCGTCGTCCTTACCGACAGTGGTGGCATCCAGGAAGAAGCTCCCGGCCTCGGCAAGCCTGTCCTCGTGATGCGCGACACCACCGAGCGTCCTGAAGCTCTCAAGAGCGGCACCGTACATCTCGTGGGTACCAATCACGACCTTATCGTGAACGAAGTCAGCACCTTGCTGGACGATAAAGCAGCCTACGAGCGTATGTCTAAGGCCGTCAACCCATACGGTGATGGCAAGGCCTGCAGCCGTATTGTCCGTGCTCTTGCAGGCGAGACGCCCGACCGATACGAAGTCTGATCATTTATTCCGAAAAAGCCCTAAAGAACGAAAGGGACAAAAATGATTGTCTATAAAGAGGAGTCTGCAAAAATCGTTGGAGCGATATTTGAGGTTCACAAACGCCTCGGTGTAGGACTTCTCGAAAAGGTGTACCAAGAGGCTCTGGCGATTGAATTAAAACACCGAAATATTCCCTTCGAAAGAGAAAAGCGTTTTGATGTTTATTATAGAGGCCAAAAATTGGATGCACAATACATAGCTGACTTTGTATGCTATGACAAGATAATTGTCGAACTGAAGGCCGTGAGCGAACTTACAGACGTTCACAAGGCTCAGGTTCGTGATTATCTGACGATAACCAATTATGAGTTGGGTATCTTGTGCAATTTCAATGAACAATACATGGAACCCGTACGGGTACTTAACTCCAACTTGATAAAGGATTAGATCCCGAAAGAACCCGAAAAGACTAGAAAAGAACAAATAGGTAGATTCTTACTGATGATGAGTTTTAATTTGCTTAAGTGTCTTGAAAGCTTGCTTTCAGAAGCACTTCAGAAAAACAAAACCTTTAATCGATTAAAGCAGACCAACCGGTCTGTCATCAGTAAGAATAAGTTTTCGAAGCTTTCGTGGTTTTAGCAATTTTCGAAATTAATAAATAATTTAAGTATAATACAAATGATAAATGTTATTGGTTTAGGGTACATAGGTTTACCCACGGCCTTGATGATGGCCTCCCACGGTGTTGAAGTGATTGGCACCGACTACAACAAAGACCTTGTTGCCACGCTCAACGCTGGCAAGACCACCTTCAAAGAAGACGGTTTGGATGAACTGTTCCAGAATGCCGTCAAGGCAGGAATCAAGTTCACCACAGAATATCAGAAGACGGATATGTACATCGTTTCCGTCCCCACTCCCTACGACAAGTTCTCCAAGAAGGTCGATGCCTGCTACGTTGTGGCCGCCGTCAAGGAAGTGATGAAGCACTGCCCGAAGGGCGCAACCGTGGTGATTGAATCCACTGTCAGCCCTGGAACCATTGATAAGTTTGTCCGCCCGGTCATTGAGGCCAACGGTTTCAAGATTGGTGAGGACATCAACCTGGTACATGCACCCGAGCGCATTATCCCCGGCAATATGGTCTATGAACTCCTTCACAACAATCGCACCATTGGAGCCGATGACAAGGCCATCGGTGAGAAAGTAAAGCAGTACTACGCTTCCTTCTGCCAGGGCGAGATTGTCGTTACCGACATCCGTACCGCTGAAATGACCAAGGTGGTGGAGAACACCTATCGTGCAGTCAACATCGCCTTTGCTAACGAGCTCAGCCGCATCTGCCGTCACGATAATATGGATGTCTATGAAATCATCAAGATCTGCAACATGCATCCCCGCGTGAATATCCTTCAGCCTGGTCCCGGTGTAGGTGGTCACTGCATCTCTGTTGATCCCTGGTTCCTCGTGGGTGACTATCCCCAACTTGCTAAAGTCATCGATGAAAGTATGAAGACCAACGACAGCCAGCCTGTATTCGTACTTGAGCGCATCTATGAAATCATGAAGGAGAACGGCATCACCGACAACCGAAAGGTTGGTCTCTATGGCATCACTTATAAAGAGAATGTCGATGACGTCCGTGAAAGCCCCACTCTCCAGATGCTTGATATTCAGGAGCGCCATCTCGCCCGTCCCCTCAAGAGCTTCGATCCTTTCTTCACCGACAAGGAAATCGTCAAGAACCAGATTCTTGACTTCGACGATTTCTTAAATCAGATAGACATGATTGTGATTATGGTAAAACATGATCACATAAAGCAGAACTGGGACAAGCTCGAAGGCAAGGTCATCCTTGATTGTCACAACATCTGCCCACTGGAAGGCGTTTATCACATCTAATGCAGTTTTACTGTTATGAAGAGAATTATTGTTACCGGTGGTGCCGGCTTCATAGGTAGCCATGTCGTAAGGCTCTTTGTGAACAAGTACCCAGAGTACAAGATTATCAATCTGGATAAGCTCACGTATGCTGGCAACCTGGCTAACCTCAAGGACATTGAGGACAAGCCCAACTACAAGTTTGTGAAGATGGACATCTGCGATTTCGAGGGTGTTCTCAAACTCATGCAGGATGAGAAGGTTGATGGAATCATCCACCTTGCGGCCGAGAGTCATGTTGATCGCAGCATCAAAGATCCGTTCACTTTTGCGCAGACCAATGTGATGGGAACGCTCTCCATGCTCCAGGCAGCCAAGGCTTATTGGGAGAGCCTACCGGAGAAGTACGAGGGCAAGCGCTTCTATCACATCTCCACTGACGAGGTCTATGGTGCTCTACAGATGACCCATCCCGAAGGCATTGAGCCCCCGTTCACCACAAAAGCCAGCTCCGGCAAGCACCACCTTGCTTACGGTGAGCAGTTTTTTACCGAGGACCTGAAATACCAGCCGCACAGCCCGTACAGTGCGGCCAAGGCCAGCAGCGACCATTTTGTCCGTGCCTTCCACGACACCTTTGGTATGCCCACCATTGTGACGAACTGTTCCAACAATTACGGCCCCTACCAGTTCCCGGAGAAGCTGATTCCTCTGTTCATCAACAACATCCGTCACCGCAAGCCCCTCCCTGTCTATGGCAAGGGTGAGAACGTTCGTGATTGGCTCTATGTAGTTGACCATGCTAGAGCTATAGACCTCATCTTCCATAAGGGCACTGTTGCAGAGACCTATAACATAGGTGGCTTCAACGAATGGAAGAACATCGACATCATCAAGGTACTCATCAATACCGTTGACCGCTTGCTAGGACGCAAGGAAGGTGAGGACATGAATCTCATCACCTATGTCACTGACCGTGCCGGTCACGATCTCCGCTATGCCATTGACTCCACCAAACTTCAGAAGGAACTCGGTTGGGAACCCAGTCTCCAGTTTGAGGAGGGAATTGAGTTGACAGTGAAGTGGTATCTTGATAACCAGGAGTGGCTGGATAACGTAACATCCGGTGATTATCAGAAATACTACGATAACATGTATAAAAACAGATAACCGATGAAAGGAATCGTACTTGCCGGAGGTTCCGGCACTCGCCTCTATCCTATCACCAAGGGCGTATCGAAGCAGCTCCTTCCAATATATGACAAGCCGATGGTGTATTACCCCATCAGCGCATTGATGCTGGCTGGAATACGAGATATCCTCATCATAAGTACGCCTTACGACCTTCCTGGCTTCCAACGTCTATTGGGTGATGGCTCCGACTACGGCGTACATTTCGAATACGCTGAACAGCCGAGTCCGGATGGTCTGGCCCAGGCTTTCATCATCGGTGAGAAGTTCATCGGTGATGATTCAGCCTGTCTTGTCCTTGGCGATAATATCTTCTACGGTTCTGGCTTTACTGGTCTACTCCGCAGAGCGGTGAAAGATGCAGAAGAGAATGGTAAGGCCACCGTGTTTGGGTATTGGGTGTCCGATCCTGAACGGTACGGCGTGGCTGAATTTGACAAGGATGGCAACTGCCTCAGTATTGAAGAGAAGCCGAAAGAGCCCAAGTCCAACTATGCCGTGGTGGGTCTATATTTCTATCCTAACAAGGTGGTAGATGTAGCCAAGCATATCAAACCCTCGGCTCGTGGAGAACTGGAAATCACAACTGTCAATCAAGAGTTTCTGAAAGACGGTGAGTTGAAAGTACAGGTATTTGGACGTGGCTTTGCATGGTTGGATACTGGCACCCACGATTCCCTTTCTGAAGCAAGTACCTTTGTCGAGGTGATAGAGAAACGTCAAGGTTTGAAAATTGCCTGCTTAGAAGGTATCGCTTATCGCAATGGCTGGATTAGCGAGGAAAAAATGCGCGAACTGGCTAAGCCTATGCTCAAAAACCAGTATGGGCAATATCTGCTTAAAGTCATTGATGAGATGAAGGAGGAGACGAACTCCAACTTCTTCCGTGATAAGGGGCTTGCACATCAAGATAAATAATAAGAGAAAAAATGGATAAAATAACCGTCACCTCGCCGTTATTGCCTAATCTCGACGAGTTCAATGAAATGCTCAAAGAGATTTGGGCTAGTAAATGGATAACTAATAATGGCAGTTTCCATCAGCAACTGGAAAAAGCGCTGGCTGACTACTTGAAAGTGCCATATATAAGCCTATTCACTAACGGTACCCTCCCGCTGTTAACAGCTTTACAAGCGCTCCGCATCACTGGAGAAGTTATTACTACCCCGTACAGCTTCGTGGCCACCACTCATAGCATCTGGTGGAACGGATGCCGCCCAGTGTTTGTGGATATTGAGGAAGAGACCTGTGGCATTGATCCCAACAAGATCGAAGCAGCCATAACCCCGAAAACTACGGCCATTATGCCGGTGCATTGCTATGGTAAGCCGGTAAAGACGAATCAGATTCAAGAGATTGCCGACAAGTATGGCTTGAAAGTGATCTACGATGCAGCTCATGCTTTTGGTGTTGAGGTAGACGGTGATAGCGTATTGAACGCAGGTGATATGTCTACGCTGAGTTTCCACGCTACCAAGGTCTATAATACTCTTGAAGGTGGAGCTTTAGTAATGCATGATGAAATGACGAAGAAGCGCATCGATTACCTCAAGAACTTCGGTTTTGCTGGAGAAACAGAAGTCGTTGCTCCTGGTATCAATAGTAAGGTGGATGAAGTACGTGCTGCTTACGGCCTTCTCAACTTAAAACAGGTGGATGCTGCCATCGCTGCACGTCAGAAGGTTGCTCAGAAGTACCGTGAAGCCCTGCGCAACGTCCCTGGTATCCGTTTCTTTGATGACATGCCAGGTGTACGTCACAATTACAGCTATTTCCCCATCTTTATAAATGCAGAAGAGTATGGTAAGACCCGAGACCAGCTCTATTTCGAGATGAAGGAAAAGAATGTGCTTGGCAGAAGATATTTCTATCCCCTCATCAGCACTTTCAGCACCTACCGTAGCCTCCCAAGTGCAGCACCAGCGAATCTCCCAGTTGCAACAAAGATTGCAAATGAAGTAATATGCTTACCCATGCATCATGAACTGAGTGAAGAAGATCTTACCCGTATCCTTGAATGTGTAGTGAAATAATGAAACAGAAGAAACTCATGCTCCTTGGTGGCTTGCGCTACCTTTTACCTGTCATAGACGCCGCCCATAAGCAGGGCTACTATGTCATCACGGCAGACTACCTGCCCGAAAACATCGCCCACAAGTATTCTGATGAATACTGCAATGTCAGCATCGTGGACAAGGAAGCAGTACTGCGCGAAGCACAACGCTTGCAGATAGACGGCATCATGTCCTTTGCCTGTGACCCCGGTGTGGTGGCTGCATCGTATGTGCAGAACCAGATGGGTCTCCCTTCCTTTGGCCCCTTCGAATCTATCGAAATCCTGCAAAACAAGGATAAGTTCCGCTTGTTCCTCCAACAACATGGCTTCAATGTACCACAAGCAAAAGGCTTCGACAACATTGAGGACGCCATGAAGGAAATCTACTGGTATCCTTGGCCGGTTATCGTAAAACCGACCGATTCCGCAGGTAGTAAGGGATGTACCCGTGTCGATAAAGCAGAAGATTTGCGCCCTGCATTGGAAGAAGCCATGCGTTGTTCCATCTCAGGCCATATCATCGTCGAGGAGTTTATCGAGAAACAAGGTTGCTCTTCCGATACCGATAGCTTCTCCGTGGATGGCAAACTGACCTTTGTCAGCTATTGTGCCCAGCGTTTTGATGAGAATGCCAGCAATCCCTATACCCCCGCTGCCTATTCCTGGCCTTCCACCTTCACCAAGGAACAGGAAGACTATCTGACCTCAGAGATACAACGTCTCATAACACTCCTCGGCTTGAAGACCTGTGTCTATAACATAGAGACCCGCATTGGTAAGAATGGCAAGCCCTACATCATGGAACTGACCCCACGTGGAGGTGGTAATCGTCTCTGCGAGATGCTACGCTACGCCACAGGCGTGGATATGATAACCGCCATCACCCGCGCCATGGTCGGTGATTCCATTGAAGGCATAGAGCAAAAACCCTATAACGGCCATTGGGCAGAAATCATCCTTCATGCTGATATGACTGGAAAATTCTATGAATTAGTTATAGGAAAGCAGGAATATAAAGACTATGTGGTAGAGACAGACCTTTGGGTACGGCGAGGAGATCATGTTGATTCTTTCGATGGAGCGAACAATGCCATTGGAACTTTAGTGATGAAATTCCCTACTGCTGAAGAATTGGAATACGCTATTACTCATCAGCACGAATGGATTAAAGTAGGAGTTAAGTAGTAATAATAAATGTTAATGAAAATAGTCATATTCGGAGCAACAGGTGGCATTGGAGCATATACTACGATGCACCTATTAGATACAAAGAAATATGAATTGGTCGCAGTAGGTCACAGAAAATGTGATAATGGGTTCTTTGAAAGCAAGGGAATACCATACTATAGCGTTGACATCGCAGATTACAAGACTTTTGATTGCCTTCCTAATGAAGATGTATTTGCTGTAGTAAATTTGGCGGGCGTACTTCCTGCAATCAAATATGATCCTAGAATGTTCATAAACTCCTTTACATTGGGACAATTGAATATTTTGGAGTATATGCGAGAAGTAGGATGTAAGAAAATTATTTTTGCACAGACCCCAGCAGATCTTTGGTATCTACAGAATACAGAAGAGCCCATGCCGGCTGATGCACAACGCAGTTTCCCGCCCTCAACCGATCATTCCATATATACGATAGCTAAAAATGCAGCTATTGATATAACCCAGTATTATCAGAACACCTATGGTATTAAATGGTTTGCCTTGCGTTTCTTCAATGTTTACATGTACAACCCAAATCCTTTCTACCATGTAAATGGTGTCAAGCGTTGGGTCTCGTTCCGACTGATAATTGAGAAAGCCAAGAAAGGTGAAGATATAGAAGTTTGGGGAGATCCCACTAGAAGCAAAGAAATGGTTTATGTGAAGGATGTGGCTAGATTGGTGGAACAATGCATCGAGAATACCGAGGCATGCGGTATTTACAATGTGGGTAGTCGTCATCAGGTCACTCTCGAAGAACAAATTGATGGTATCATCGAAGTCTTTACAGAAGGTATGAAATCCAATAAAGTTTACCGCCCCGATAAGCCGGATGCCCTGTTTAACCATCTGGATATAAGGAAGACAGTGAATGATCTTGGATATAATCCACAGTATGATTATTTAAGCTGGTTAAAGGACTTCAAGGAAGAAGAACGCCTTAATAGATTTGAGAAATTATGGGGTAAGAAAACATTTTTTTGTGATTAAATATAAACGGATGGTTTTCATATGATGAAAGATTTTGTATATGCACCTGTGGTCATACCGACACTATGTAGATATGAGCATTTTAGAAGATGTGTTGAGTCTTTATCACGTTGTACGCATGCTGATAAAACAGAGTTATTTATAGGACTTGATTATCCTATCAACGAGTCGCATTATGATGGTTATAACAAGATAAAAAAATTTTTACCATCCATATGTGGCTTTTCAAAGGTCGTAATTGTAGAGAGGACAGAGAACTACGGACCAATAAAAAATCTGTTGTCATTATACGAAATGGTTTATCAAAAGCATGATAGAATTATAATTTCAGAAGATGATAATGAATTTGCACCATGTTTCTTGGATTTTGTTGATAAAGGACTAGAAATATATAAGAACGATCCAAAAGTTCTCTCTATATGTGGGTTTAATCAGTATTATGTGGAAGGCGAAAGAATAATCTTTACTTATGATAATTCCGCATGGGGGATTGCTCGCTGGCGAGATAAGTTTACACCTGGTATATCTGAAACAAAGGATGCGCTCTCACATTTTCGCACAATACTTAGAGTATACCATTTTTATCCTGCCCTACTTAACTCCATAGTAAATGCTTTAAAAAAAGGAAGAATTAATGGCGACGCAAATATGAGTTGTTATAGCATTGCTCATGATTGCTATCAGTTAAGACCCGCAAATACTCTCGTTAGGAATTGGGGACATGACGGAAGTGGAATACATTGTGGTGTTTCTGGAAATTACAATAATATGGAATTACCAACACAAACAACCTTTTCTTTTCAACCGACAGAACCCATAAGAACCCAAAAGATAGATTCATTAGTAAGGAACAATATGATGCCAAAATCGCGTAAGCGGTATTTTAGATTTAAAATTCGAGTTTTATATAACGCTCTTTCTTATTATTTAAGAAAAAAGTAATACCGATAAATAGAATGTAGGGATGAATAGCAATAAAAGAATCGCAATAAATAGTGTTGTAATCTTTATCCGACTATGTGTAACAAGCATTATAGGCCTATTTAGCTCAAGGTATATCCTTCAAGCTCTGGGTGCATCCGATTTTGGATTATACAATGTGGTGGGTGGCATTGTGGCCTTATTAAATGTCCTGAACACCTCAATGGTTACCACCACATATCGATATATTGCCTTTGAGATGGGAAAAGGAGAAGACGGCAATCCGAATAAAGTATTCAACACTAGTTTAGCTATCCATTTTGGTTTTGCTTTACTCATACTCATTGTTGGTGGGCTGTTAGGTGAATGGTATATTAATAACTATTTAAATGTAGATTCTTCAAGGCTCCCAGACGCTAGGTTCGTTTTCAGAATGTCTATTCTAACAACGATGCTAACTACTAGTTTTGTCCCATTTAATGGTTTGTTAGTCGCGTTAGAAAAGTTCACTATTACGGCCACATTTGATATAATTACGAGAATTCTTGCTTTTATTGGTGTTTTATATCTTCTCTCATATTATGGAAACAGAATAAGATTGTATAGTGTGATAATGTTTTCAGTAAGTGCAATTCATTACTTGCTGATTTACATATATTCACATAAGCGTTCGTATAAGATTATCAAATTCCGGCCGTATAACGACAAAAAATTATATAAGGAGATGTTCTCATTCGCTGGCTGGATTTTGATGGGAGCTTCTGCATCTATAGGAAAATCACAAGGTAGTGCCATTATTATTAACTTTTTCTTTGGCACCTTAGTAAATGCTGCTTATGCTGTAGCACGTCAGGTTGAAGGTTATATCCTAATGTTCTCGAGATCATTAAATCAAGCGGCAGTTCCACAGATTACAAAGAGTTTCAGCAGTGGAGATAAACATAGATCAGAAACATTGGCGAGTTACATATCTAAATATACTTTTATCATGATGAGTTTAGTCGCTTTCCCTGTAATGCTCGAAATGGACTTTCTCCTTGAGACATGGTTAAAAGAAGTACCTGATGGTGCAACGACATTCTGTCAATTGCTTGTTTTAAGTGGTCTATTAGGGTGTATTGGTGAGGGTATTCCAGCCCTTGTTCAGGCTAGTAATAAAATCAAAGTATTTCAAATTTCTTTAAGCACCTTATCATTAATGAGCCTTCCTGCTGCATTCTTTGCATACAGATTTGGAGCACCAGCTTATGCAATTTTAATTATTTATTGTATTGTAGATGTTATCAATGCTTTTGTTAGATTATATTTGCTGAAACGAGTATTAGACATGGATATCAAAGCCTTTGTCAAAACGTCATACTTAAAAATCCTGTATATATCAATTCCTCTAATCCTCTTATACTTCGTTTATGACCCTAGTTCTTTTTCTGTGACAGGACATATGTTGGGGTTAGTTGGACTGGAACTGTTTGCTATAACTTGTATTGTATTACTTGGTATAGATATGAAAGAAAAAAGTATGATAATTCAATATATAATTAAACGAAGAAAGAAATGAGAGTACTTTGGATTACAAATTCACCTATTGCAAAGCATAGGGATATGCTTGGGGGAGCTGCAATAGGTCAAAGTGGAGGTTGGATGGTAACCTCATACGCTGCGCTTCAAAATGTTGATGAATTGACTTTAGGCGTAGCCACATCTTATAACGGTGACGCTATCAAGAAAGAATACGACGATAAAAATGTATTCTATCTGGTTCCCCTTATCGGAGATAGGGCAAAAGATATCTCCAGTGATGAGAAAAACCTTCGTTATTGGCGAAAGGTGATAGAGGATTTCCGTCCCGATGTGATTCATCTTTGGGGCACAGAGTTCTCTCATGGACTTTGCGCCTTAAAAGCTGCTAGAGATACTCCTTCAGTCGCTTATATTCAAGGCTTGATGTCTCAGATTTCTTATCATTTTCTGGCTCAGATTAGCTTAGAAGACCAGATTAAGAGCACAACTCTACGTGATATTTACTTGAGGCAGTGTTATTGGGATCAGGTAAAGAAGCAAGAGAATAGGGCCAAAATAGAACAGGAGATACTAAAGAGAGTAAAAGCCGTGATTGTTGAGAATGAGTGGTGTGCTAACAATTGTCGTTTGACAAACAGGAATCTTAAAGTTTATAAGAGTTTGCTCCCTATTAATCCAATCTTTGCCGAGTATGATTGGGACATATCTTCGATTAAGAGACATTCTATATTTACTGTGGCCGGGAATTATCCTCATAAGGGATTTCACATGCTTCTTAGGTCTCTTGCAATAGTCGTAAAGTATTACCCTGACACAGTAGTATATATCCCAGGTGCTGTAACAAGAAGTAATCAACGTAGTTCGTACCATAAATATACTCAGTCTTTGATAAATAAGTACGGCTTAACATCCAATTTACAGTATCTGGGTAAACTCACTCCGGAGGACATGGCCAAGCAAATGAAATCATGTAATGTCTTTGTCTTGCCGTCTTCTATCGAGAATCATAGCTCAACCTTGATAGAGGCAATGATGGTTGGCGCTCCATCTGTGGCCAGTTGTGTTGGCGGAGTGTCAGAATACTTAAAGAACGGGGAAAACGGTTTCCTTTATCGTTTTGAGGAGTATCAGACAGCAGCTACTCTTATCATGGATGTTTTCGAGAATGATCGTTTGGCTGTAGAGGTTTCAAAAGAAGCTATGTTCAGAACTCGTAAGGACAGATTATCTATTGATTTGAAAAAAGATTTCATTACATGTTATAAAGCATTAAGAACGATATGATGGGAAAGAAGAGAATTAATTATTTAATCATTGGGCTGATTCTATTTAGAGTTGCTTATGACTTCAGCCCATTTATTGCCTATTTTGCACCTCGTGGGCTAAATATGATATCTGTTTTTGCCCTTTATCTACTCATGGGCAATGAACTTGGGGTTGACAAAGCCATTAAGATAATTTTTAGGTATCTCCCCATTTTCATGGTTTCACTTCTTGCCATTGTTTTTTCTCGTATAAAGACTTCTTCACCACTTTGGGTACAGGTATATCTATTATTCCAAGATGTTTTATGGGTGTTGTTAATTAGTTACGTGGTTTCGTTAAAGAACATAAAATTAAATAGGTTCTTGTTGTTTTTTGTTTTGGGATTCTTCATCTTGACATCACTTACTACTTATTACGGGTGCTTGAAATATCCAGGTATTTCAAGGTTTATGACTTCTGGAGATTTGTCAGACGATGAAAGAATCCTATTTAACATATTGAACATTGGATCGTTTAAATTTATTTATACGGTTACTTTAACGATTCCATTGATAATTTACTTGTTTAAATCTAAGAATCTCAGGCTTGTTTTTACTATTTTATTAATTTTCCCGCTATTAATGGGTATTTATAAAGCAGAGTACACAACGGCTTTAGTAACGTCTATTATTTGTATGATGGCTTTTTTCTTTCCCCAATTTAATAACCGCAATAACTTTCTTAAAATTGGATTATTGTTGGGGGGCATTCTTGTTATTTCCTCAACTTATATATCAGATTTTCTTTTATGGCTGTCTGACATAATAGGTAGTGATATCATGTCTGTAAGACTTTCTGATTCAACTGATATCGCAACGGGTGTGGGTACATCGAGTGGTTCAGATGCTGCTCTTAGACTTGAGTTATGGGAGACATCTTTTAATCATTTCATTGAGCACCCATTCTTAGGAGCAGGTGATAATGGAGGTGGTCATTCTTGGTTGCTCGATAATATGTCCATGTTTGGCATTTGGGGGCTAATTGCATGTTTGATAGTGATATTTAATCTTTATAAACTTACAATTAAACCATACAAAAAATCCGTGTTTTACTATTATGGTTTTTTTGTACTCCTGCTGCAAATCTTTTTGTCTATAGTAAACACAGGAATCTTTTTAGATGTCTTCCTCATTTGTGTTCCTTTAATATATTACTCGTACTCTCCGATTTTTTCTAAAAAGACATTCCAAAATAAGCTTTAGTATATTCATTTGATTATTCAGGATTAGTAGCAGTAAAATAGAAATGACAACTCAAAACAAGACATATTTGATATATACTTCTTTTCAGCCAAATAGTGCCTCGAACAATCGTTCACTAGCATATCTTAAAGCCTTATCACATCTAGGATATAGGGTGTCAGTGTATTATTTGCTTCCTGACGCAAAGAAGAGTCGAATGCCTGAAGAGTATCCTGGCATCACGGTGTCTTATTGTTGGGATCAAGGATATCATAGTGGGCGAATTAGCAAGTACTTATCGTATGTTCATTACCTTTTTAAAATATTCAAAACAGTAAAGCCCGGAGATATAGTTTATCTTTACGGGGAAGTCGATTTACTTTTGTTGTTGTCCCACAAAAAAGGGATCCATATCTTTCACGAAAGAACCGAGCATCCTTCCGTTCTCCCCCCCCAAGGTCACTTATTCAAGCCCTCATTAAAGACTTACCTGAAGTATTGCTGTAAGGCTGACAGACTATTTGTGATTTCAACCTGCTTGAGAGACTATTTCATCGAGAATGGTGTGTCAAATGATAAGATAACGATCGTCAATTCCATCGTTGACACCTCTCGTTTTGAAGGTATCGAAAAACAAGAATGTGAGCCTTATTTCGCATACTGTGGCAACGGAAACAACAAGAAGGACAAAGTAGATGAACTGATCAAAGTGTTTGCACGTGTTGCTGCACGCCATGAAGACATAAAGTTCTATATCATTGGTCCCACAAAGCAAGTTTATAAGGATGAGAAGGACAATGTCCAACTTGTACATGAACTTGGTCTTGACGAGCGCGTTGTCTTTACAGGAATGAAACCCGCCAGTGAGGTGCCGCAGTTATTGGTAAACGCAAAAGCACTGTTCCTAACTCGTCCTGACACATTGCAAAATCGTGCGGGGTTCTCTACTAAATTGGGTGAATATCTTGCCTCGGGGAACCCTGTTGTTGCCGCCGGTGTTGGTGATATCCCTCTGTATTTGATAGATCATGAGAATGCATTCTTATTTGAGCCTGGAGATTTTAGTGCCGTGGAGGATGCAATGGAGTATATTCTTGCTAATCCTGAAGCGGCAAATAAAATCGGCTTAGCTGGAAAGTTAGCCGCAGAGACTCATTTCAATTCATTAATTGAGTCAAAAAAGCTGACTAAGGCTTTTGAGAGTATTATAACCAATTAGTATCATAATTATCTCCAGTATGAAAAAGATAGGTTTAGTATTATCCTACAAAGAAACTAATTACGGAGCTCAGTTGCAAGCATATGCAACTCAAGTCATGGTTGAGAAACTTGGCCATAACACAGAAATTATCGATTACGTCCCCAAAAATGGGGATCGCCATATAATTCTATGCCGAGGACTAATAAGGTTTCTATATGAACAGTTCCTTTTCAAGAGAAGGGCAAAGAAACATACGTCATTTAGCGATCCTCTATTTCTCGAGAATAAACAGAAACGTATAGAACAGTTTCATCTATTTATTGATAGAAGATTACATAACATTGTTAAGGTCTTTGGTTATACAGAGTTGGCTAGCCGCGGGAAAGACTACGATGCCGTGTTAATTGGAAGCGACCAGAAGTGGACACCGGGTTTCTCTTTTGGAAATGTAAACTCTTTACGCTTTGTGCCGAATAATGTAAGGAGAGTATCATACGCAACGAGTCTTGGCGTATCTGAATACCCCAAGTATTGCTGGCCAACTTCGCGTAAAGCCTGGAAGAGGATTGACTTCCTTTCCGTTCGTGAGCAGCAAGGAGCAGATATTATCAAGCAAGTATGCGGCTCTGATATTTCTGTTCATGTAGTTGTGGATCCCACTTATCTGATGACGAAATCACAATGGGAGGAACTTATTCCAGTTGAGAAGAAATCTGAACAGAAATATGTATTCTGCTATTTTTTGGGGAACGATGATACGAGTAAACAAATTGCACGGCGTTTTGCAGACGAGAAAAAGCTGAAACTCGTGTCTGTTTTAAGTAAAGAAAGTTACTCTCCAATTGACCAGTCCTATGCAGACGAGTTAGTGATTGGGAACACCCCAGAAGACTTCATCAATTGGATTCGTGGTGCTGAATATGTGTTTACTGACTCCTTCCACGGAACAGCCTTCTCGGTCATTAATGAGAAACAATTCTTTATCTTCTTTAGAAAACGTGCGGAAGCCACATCGAGAAACAGTCGAATTGATAATATCCTGAGTAAATGGGGATTGAAAGACCGGTTAATCCTTCCTGGATCTCAAGATGTCAACCTTTCCACATTGAAAGATATTGACTATGAGGCCGTAAATACATTAGTCGATAAAGAAAGAGAGAAATCATTAGCATTCTTAAAAGAGGCATTACATTTCGATGACAACAAGTGATTTATACCAGAGAAAACAGGACTGTTGCGGTTGTGAGTTGTGCAGTATAGTGTGCTCCAAGCATATCATAGAGATGCAGGAGGATGAAGAAGGCTTCTTGTATCCTCATATTGTCAATGAGTCTGAATGCATAAACTGTAAGCGCTGCCTGAATGTATGTCCAGAAAAGTCAGCGGGAAGACAACCCAATCAACCACAAAACAGTTTTGGCGGTTATGTTAATGAAGAACTTGCAGTTAAAGGGAGTTCGTCTGGTGGGTTTTCAACAGCTATTGGAAAGGCATTTGGGAAGAAAGGAGGAGTGGTGTACGGTGTTCGGTATTCTGAAGACTGTTTATCCATCGTGTATGATCGGGCTGACTGTGTGGAAGCGATGGAACGGTTCCGCACATCCAAATATGCACAGGCGTATAAACAAGATGTTTATACCAATGTGAAGCAAGACTTGAAAGATGGCAGGAAAGTTCTGTTCGTTGGGCTGCCATGTGAGGTTTCTGCCCTGTACCACTTCGTGAAGGATACAGAGAATCTTTACACAATCTCTCTGATATGTCACGGTCCTACATCTCAGAAGGTTCATCGTCAGTTCTGTGAAGGCATTCTGAAAACAAACGGTGCAGATTCTATTATCACTTTCTCTCAGCGTCATAAAAAAACAGGGTGGAAACCCTATTACCTTGTCGCTAAGTTTGACAATGGGGCTGAGTATTCACAGGAATTCAACAAGTCGGAGTATGACGTGGCATTCAAGTACCTGAAACGGCCTTCTTGCTCTGTGTGCCAATACAAACTAGGTAATGCGGAGTTTGGTTTGGTGGCGGACTTGGTTTTGGGGGACTATCATTCTGTTAGAACAAACAGCCCAGGATATAACTCATGGGGCGTTTCGCAGGCTACTATCCTTACAGAAAAAGGAAAGGAATTGATGGGATTGATTAAAGAGCAATGTTCCTTAGTTCCAATAAGCCAGAAGGAGATTGCCTCAACAAATATTGCATTAAGGGCTCCTGTTCCACTCAAGAAGTATAGGAGTCAATTTGCCGCAGCATTCACCAAAAAGGGATTGCATGTTGCAAGCAAGCATCCTCTTGTTCAGTTTGAGATAAAAAAGAACAAGACAAAAAGGAAACTAAAGCGCTTTCTTGTAAAAGTAAGAAATATTGTTTTGCACAGATAAACACTACTCATTTATTATGAGAATACTTATTGCAGGAGATTTCTGTCCACAAGGACGTGTCGCTCCTTTGATAGATAGCGGAGACTTCTGTTCCGTCTTGGGGGATATTAGTGCGCTCACATCTGAGGCAGACTACTCCATCGTTAATTTTGAATGCCCTGTCATAAAAGGAAGAGAGAAACCAATTGTCAAGCAAGGCCCTAACCTTCAATGCTCTTCAAAAAGCATAGAGGCTGTAAAATGGGCTGGTTTCGATTGCGTGACCCTCGCCAATAATCATTTCCGTGATTTTGGGGATGAAGGGGTGAAGAACACTATTGAAAAATGTGCAGAATTCGGCCTCGATACTGTAGGTGGAGGAATGAACCTCAAAGATGCTTCCTCGATTCTATTTAAGAAGATTGAACGCAAGACCCTTGCCATCATCAACTGCTGCGAACATGAGTTCTCTATTGCCTCTGACAGTCACGGAGGCTCCAACCCCCTAAATCCCATACAGCAGTATAATGCCATCAAACAGGCTAAGGAAAAAGCTGATTACGTGTTAGTCATTGTGCATGGTGGTCACGAACACTGGCAGTTGCCTTCACCCCGTATGTTAGAAACCTATCGATTCTTCATCGATGCAGGCGCAGATGCAGTGGTCAACCACCACCAGCACTGCTATAGTGGTTTCGAGGTGTATCGCGAGAAACCTATCTTTTATGGTCTCGGAAACTTTTGCTTTGACCGGAAAGGCAACTGGGGGGCAAAGTGGAACGAGGGTTTAATGGTGACGCTTTCCTTTGATGAGAACAAGGTGGATTATGAGATTATTCCTTACCATCAGTGCTTGGAAAGTCCCACGATTGAACTGCTTGAAAGTGGAGCATTTGACGAAAGGTTGGCGGAATTGAATGCCATTATAAAAGATGAGAAACGTCTGGCGGATGAGACTGAGAAATACTACGCGTCCACAGAAGACAAGATGAGCGAGGTGTTTGAGCCATGTAACGGCCGTTACTATCTTGCTCTAAAAAGGCGTGGTTGGTTACCATCATTAATCTCAAAGAAGCGTAAGATGCTTGCTGAGAATCTGATTTGTTGTGAGTCTCATAGAGATAAGATGGTTTATTATTTGGAACATAAGAAATAATTTGAAGGAGAAGGGAAAGATGCCAAATGTTAAATCTATTCTGATCAAGTTGGTAATGAAAACCAACTTTCTCTTTTCAGACGAAATGTACTTAAGGATGCTGTTCCGTCTGAAGATGAGGTATAAACTGAATTTGAAGGAGCCAAAGACTTATTCAGAAAAACTGATGTGGCTGAAACTCTACGACCATAATCCAGAGTACACCAAGTTGGTTGATAAATATGCGGTAAAGGAGATTGTGGCACAGAAAATAGGCGCGCAGTATGTTATTCCTACACTGGGAGTATGGAACAGACCGGAAGATATCGAATGGGACAAACTGCCCAATCGGTTTGTCCTGAAAACGACTCACGGCGGAGGCAACACTGGTGTGGTTATTTGCAAGAACAAGGCTTCTTTTGACAAGGAGAAAGCCATCGAGAAATTGAACCGGAGTCTCAAGCAGGATATTTACAAAACCCTTCGGGAGTGGCCATATAAGAATGTTCCTCGTCGTATCATTGCAGAGCAGTTTGTGGAAGGGGAGAACAACGACCTACCTGATTACAAGTTCTTTTGTTTTGATGGGAAGGTGAAAGCTTTGTTTATAGGGACTGAGCGGGGAACCGGTAACGTCAAATTTGACTACTTTGATACTGATTTCAATCACCTGGACTTGATTCAACAGCATCCAATGTCTGGAAAGAACATTTCAAAACCCGTCTGCTTTGACGAGATGAAGGATATAGCGAGCAAATTGTCCAAGGGCATCCCACATGTAAGAATCGATTTATATGAAGTAAAGGGACAAATCTTTTTTGGCGAATATACCTTTTACCATCATGGAGGATGTGTGCCTTTCCACCCGCAAAAATGGGATGGTATCTTTGGCTCTTGGATTAAACTACCACAACTCAAAGACTTATGAATATTTGTGTCATATCTTGGGATTTCCCAGATTCGAAGCGTTCTGCGTTTGCCTTTGTAAAGCAACTCGTTGATGAATTTGTGGCTCAAGGACATCGTGTGTGTGTCATTGCGCCATATAGCATTACCTCCAATAGGGGTACATATAAGACGCGTGAAGATGTATGTCAGAATCTGACGATCCTGCGTCCTAATTACATATCACTATCCAGTTTCACGCGGTTTAATGCAGTAACCCATAAGCATGCTGTTATTCGCGCTTTGAAAAAGATGCCGTTTGTCCCGGATGCCATTTACGGCCATTTTTGGCTATCAGTTTATGAGGCGTTAGGTTATTCGAGAAAACATAATATCCCCTTATTCGTTGCGACAGGAGAGAGCTCTGTTGACAGATTGTTCCCTGCTCGCTATCGTAAGAAGCAATTAGCCGATTATATCCGGGGTGCGATATGTGTGTCCACGAAGAATAAAGACGAGAGCGTACAACTTGGATTGATCAGTGAAGATAAATGTGAAGTGTTCCCCAATGCGGTGAATACGTCATTATTTCATAAAATGGATAAAGAGGAATGTCGTAAAGAATTAGGTTTCCCCAATGATGCTTTTATTGTTGGCTTTGTTGGCGGTTTGATAGAGCGGAAAGGGCCTGAGAGAGTTTCAGCTGCCATCAAACAATTGACAGGCAAAATGGTTTATTCGCTTTTTGTGGGCAAAGGCGACCAGACTCCCGACTGCAACAACATCTTGTTCATAGGGGCGTTACCACACAGCCAAATACCGCGCTATCTCAATGCGGCAGATGTATTTGTCTTGCCAACGCTTCAGGAAGGCTGCTGCAATGCCGTTGTAGAAGCAATGGCATGTGGTTTGCCGATCATTTCTTCCAACAGGTCGTTCAACTGGGATGTGCTTAATGATAGTAATTCAATAATGATTGATCCTACGAATGTAGATGAGATTGCCGGTGCAATACAAAGATTGAGGGATGACGAAGAAACTAGGGCGATGTTGTCTAAAGGCTCTTTGGAAAAAGCAAAGAGCTTGACAATAGAGAAAAGAGCTGAGGCAATTATTGGTTTTATGAATTCAAGAGTATAAGATTATGTCAAAAAAGATTGTATTTGTTGTTGATTCCTTATCACAACCCAGGTGTATTAAACGTATCCTTTCATTTGCCAATGCTGGGTATGAGTGCGTAGTCTATGGCTATGACAGAAAAAAGTTCAATTGTAATGCCTTGCCGGAAACTATTAAGGTAACGGTCTTGGGTGTGATGAATGACGGGAAAGACTATTTCAAAAAACTGGGAATCCTCAGAAAGGACATTCGCCAGATAGTAAAAATACACAAGTCCGAATATGTTATTTTCTACTCATTCGGATTCTTCTCTACGTTGTTGTTTTTCTTGAGAGGCAAGAAGTACATCTATGAGATTTCTGATATTTTATATGGTTATCCAAAATTCGAGAAAGTAATGTGGCTGTTGAAGTGGTTAGACAAGAGAATGATCAACAAATCGATTGTTACTGTGATGACATCCGATGGATTCCGCGAGTTTTATGGATTAAAATTGGATAAGATCATAATCCAGCCGAATAAAGTCAATAGTTCAATTGTTAATATTAAAAGAGTCCCTATGTCTGTCAAGAAAGGAGTGGGATTAGTCTTTTCATTTGTAGGGGCAGTACGATATGAAACGGTATTTCGTTTTGCTGAGGTTATCGGAACACACTTCCCTCAGCACCAGTTCGTCTTTTATGGACAGGCGTATGGTAGTGCAAATGATGAATGTGAAAGACTCACCTCAAAGTACCCCAATGTAATGCACTATGGGGCATATAAGAATCCGGAGGATTTAGAATCTATTTATAAAAACATCAATATTGTTATTGCCTGTTATACCCCTTCTTCTTTGAACGAGAGGCTGGCAGAACCGAACAAACTTTACGAGTCCATGTTTTTCTGTAAGCCTATCGTTGTTTCGGATGGTATCTTCCTTTCAAGGCAAGTGAAAACCTATAAGTGTGGTTACTGTATAGATGCTACCAACAATCAAAACATCATAGAATTTGTGAATGGGCTGAGTGAAGAAGATATTAACCGTATATCAGCAAATGAGGCGCAAATGAATCCAAGAGATCTGGTGGATAACCCTAAAGCAATTTTGGATAAGGTCCAAGCTTATTATGCAGATTAAAGAATTGATACAGATGGGAGGGAAGTCAATAAACTGGATAAACGTTGTAAAGGCGCTGTGCATCATTTTTGTCTTTCTGCGTCATGCAGGGACCTATTATGGTTATAGCACGGGTTGGGTAGGAGAAATATATATTCCTTTCTACGTAAACGCCTTCTTCTTTGTTTCTGGCTATCTCCTTTTCTGGAAACAACTTTCTCCTCCAAAGATAGAAGAAAGTCGTAAGACTTATCTGTCAACGGGGGGGGTAAAACATTGGTGCTCAATGTGTTATATAGAATTGTTATCCCGTCGATACTGTTCAGCACTATTGAATTCTTCCCGAGTTGTTTCGTGCATGGGCAAAGCATAGACATAGAATATGCTTTATTCAAGACTATTGGCGGAGGAACTTACTGGTTCACCAGCGCCTTGGTGGTGGCCGAATTGATTTTATTGTTATCCTTCTTTTCGCGCATTAAAAACATATGGTTTTACATATTCGTGTGTTTGCTTTGTGGTGTTACTGGTTTGTTGATTGTAAAGTTTGACCTCTCACAAAATGGGCTTTGGGCATGGCGACAAGGGTTAATTGCAATGATCTTCCTCGCTTTAGGAGGTCTATATTGGAGATATGAAACTCAGATAGACAGATTCATGAAGTGGTGGATGGCCTTGCCATTATTATTAGTGTATGTTCTAGTAATTCTTTTATGCGAAAACACAAATCCTTTGATTTCTACCTTACAGATTCAACCTTTGGGATTTCTTACAAGTGCGATTGCTTGTTTACTCTTGGTTTGGCTTTGCAAACAACTGCCAGTCATCAAACCGCTGACATTTATCGGGAAAAACTCAATCGGGTTCTATTTTATGAGCGGAGCGCTTCCCATCATATTTAGTTTGGTAGCTCACAAGCTTGTAGTAGGAAGTTACGCTTGGTTGCTGCTGATGGTTTGGTTATCGTGTCTTGTTGTTGCTTATATCGCAGTATTACTGATCAACCGCTGGTTACCCTGGCTATGGGATTTTAGACTTTTAAGAAAAAAGAAATAAGTATGTATAGACATTTCTTTAAAAGAGTAATTGACATCATTGGGGCATTGATTCTGCTCCCGTTTGTGTTGCTGGAGATTATCATCCTGGCTCCTTTCATTTGGTTGACAGACAGAGGGCCAGTATTCTATAACGCAAAACGGGCAGGTAAGGACTACGAGCCGTTCAAGATGTTCAAGCTCAGAAGCATGTATGTAAACAGTCCGGACTTGAAAAATCCAGACGGAAGTACTTTCAACAGTGATAACGACCCTAGAGTAACCCCCATCGGTCGATTCCTCCGTAAGACCAGCCTTGATGAGGTGCCTCAATTCCTGAATATCCTACTTGGGGACATGAGCTTTATTGGCCCAAGACCAAAATTATATGAGGGTATTGAAGTTTATAATGGCTTCTCTGATGAATATAAAAAGAGTTTTGAGGTAAAACCGGGTGTTACGGGCTATGCCCAGGCGTATTATCGTAACAGTATCACTCAAGACGAAAAATTCCACTGGGATGCATACTATGCAGATCACATCTCTTTCTGGATGGATGTAAAGATAATTTGGCAGACAGTTATTTCTGTTATTGCCCGTAAGAATATCAACACAGAGCAGAGCTATAAGCAATAATGGTATGACACGAAGAAAGCTGGTAATATACGGGATAGGTTATCTCGCAGACAAGATTGTTGAATACAATAAAAGAGACGGCCTTTTCGAGATATTGGGTTTTGTTGATGACAAACAAAATCTGGAGCCCACATATCGTGGACTTCCGGCAATGCATTATGACCAATTCAAGAAGGAATACGGCCCCAAGGACTGCGTTTTGTTTGTGGCAATTGGTTACGTAAAGTGTAACTACTATAGAGAACTTGTTTCGAATAGAGTTGTGGCGGATGGGTATGAACTGGTGAATTATATTTCTCCCAATGCTATATGTTGGGAGGGTGTTCTTCTCGGAAAGAATATTTTCGTGGCAGACAATGCATTTGTTGGTCATGGAAGTAAGATTCATGATGGCGTAATCATATATGAAGGTTGCACTTTCAGTCATGATACAGAGATCGAACCCTATTGTTTTGTGTCATTATGTGCTGCCTTTGGTGGATTCACAAAGTTGGGGCATCATAGTTTTATTGGGCTTCATTCAACCGTGAAGGATGATGTGAAGATCGGGGCATACAATATCGTTGGATGTGGCACCAATGTTATCCATTCCACGAGTGATTATAACGTAACGGTGGGTAATCCTGGTCTGTCAAAAGAGAAGGATACCTTGTCAATGAAAATATAGTCCGAATGAAAATACTGCATTTACCTGCCTACTTCCAACCCGAGCAAGCTGCCAGCTCATACCTGATGGATGGTATGTATCAGGCATTCTCGGATAATGGTATAGATACGGTAGTTTATACACCTGTACCCACCCGTGGTATTTCAAAAGAAGTACAAGAAAAATATAGGCACAAACGGGAAGAGAAGCTTTATGGCGGAAGAATGACCGTTCATCGTTTTAAGTTGATGAATGAAGGGAAAAATGCTGTGCTTAGAGCCTTTCGCTATTCCGTCTCATGTTTAAAGCAGTTTTGGAAAGGTGCTTTTTCTAAAGAATCAAGAGAATGTGATGTGATGTTTGTCTTTAGCACTCCTCCTATTCAAGGGGCAATGGCTGGAATTGTAAAAAAGTTCAACCACATTCCTTTTGTCTATAACCTTCAGGATATATTCCCTGATTCATTGGCGGGAACGGGCCTCGCAAAGAAGGGGGGGCTTTTGTGGAAAATAGGGCGTGTTGTAGAGAACTTTACCTATCGCAATGCTGATAAGATTATCGTCATCTCTGATGATTTCAAGAAGAACATCATGGCCAAAGGTGTTCCAGAAGAAAAAATTGAAGTGATCTATAACTGGGTGGAACAAAATGCCGTGGTGGATGTACCGAGAGAAAAGAATGTGCTCTTTGACAGGTACAACCTTGATCGATCAAAGTTTTATATTACCTATAACGGCAATATTGGACTTACCCAAAATATGGATATGCTTCTGGAAGTGGCAAAGGCATTGGAAGCGAATGAAGACATTCATTTCGTTCTGGTAGGTAATGGCGCATATCTGGAGCAGGTACAACAGATTATTAAAGACAGAAATATTGGAAATGTAACGCTCCTGCCGTTCCAGCCATACGAAGAGATCTCTCATGTATTCTCTTTGGGCAACGTCAGTCTGGTGATTTCTAAGCCTGGAGTTGGAGCTAATTCTGTTCCGAGTAAAACGTGGAGCATTATGAGCGCGTCCCGTCCCGTTCTTGCCAACTTTGATGAGAATGAGTTGAAGAGTATCGTTGAGGAGAACAATTGCGGTATTTTTACCAAAGCCGGTGATAAGGTGGCGTTCACGGATGCTATCTTGAAACTGTATAATGACAGAGAGCTATGCCGTAAGATGGGTAAAAACGGCCGACAGTTCGTGATGGAAAACCTAACCAAGGAGGTTGGTACTCAGAAGTACGTTGATGTGATTAAGCAATTTGAAATCGATAGTAAAAAATGAAGAAGCTTTTGGTTCTTGCTGCCGGATTACTGCAACTGCCGGTCATCAAGAAAGCGCAGGAGATGGGCTACTTTGTGATTGCCGCAGATGATGACCCTAAGGCTCCAGGTATGGCACTGGCAGATAAGGCTATTGTGCCCGGTGGCCTGATGAATGAGGAGAAGATGGTGGCCATTGCAAAAGAGGAACAGGTGGATGGCGTGATTCATCCCTGTTCGGAAGTAGCAATGAATGTGATGGGACGCATCAATGATGAGTTGGGACTTTGCGGTATCTCCAAGGAGATAGCCATCAGAGCTACTAATAAACATCTTATGCGTGAGGCTTTTGAGAAATATGGTGCTCCCAGCCCGAAGTCTATTCTCACAAAAGACGAGGAAGATGCATGGGCTACCTTCAGCAATGAGTTTGATACTAATGCCATCCTGAAACCCTCACGCAATAGCGGATCTCGTGGTATTGCAAAGGTGGAGAAAGGAATCTCAAAAGAAGAGTTTGAGAGGCTTTACCGCAGGGCTCTTGACGAGAGTAGAGACCATCAGGTGCTAATTGAACAGTTTATTGAAGGACCTGAGTTCTCTGTAGAAGTGATTGTATGGCAAGGAGAACCTCATGTGCTGGCCGTAACCGACAAGAAAACAACAGAGGCACCTTACTTTGTGGAGTTGGGTCATAACCAGCCGTCTGTTTATCCGGAGGAGATACAACAGAAACTGAAAGATGGAGCTATTGCCGGTTGCAAGGCCTTGGGGTTGACCTATTGCGCTGCTCATTGTGAATTGAAGATACAAAACGGTGAAGCCTATCTGATGGAGATTGGGGCCAGAATGGGTGGAGACTTTATTTCTACTGAATTGACTCATTTGAGCAGCGGCATTGACATGGTGGCCGCTACCATTGATGTAGTGCTGAGCGTAGAACCCAATCTAAAGCCTATTGAAGAAAAGCATGGCGTAGCCATCCGTTATTTCACACCTAAGCCCGGAAAGATTGTAAGTATTGAGGGTACTGAGGTGCTGAAAGAACCGTATGTATATGATGCAGAGATTTATCATGGAATAGGTGATTTTGTTCCTGAAGTGAAATCTAGTTTAGACAGGACTGGACATGTAATTGTCACGGCTGAAACGGCTCAAGAAGCCATCAACAAGGCAGAGAGAATCATTAAGGAAGTAACAATTAAAACGATATAGAAAAATTAGTGTATTATGAACATGAAACTTAGAAATATTCCTTTCTCGCCGCCGGATATGACGGAGGAAGAGGCCAAACTGGCATCGGAAGCTATTCTGAGCGGTTGGATTACCACCGGCCCCAAGACCAAGGAATTTGAAAAGAAGATTGCCGCATACGTGGGGACGAACAAGGCAGTTTGCCTGAATTCGGCCACGGCTGCGATGGAAATGGCCTTGCGTCTGATAAGCGTAGGGCCAGAGGATGAGGTCATAGTTCCGGCATATACCTACACGGCAACGGCCAGTGTGACTCAGCATGTGGGCTGCAAAGTGGTGATGGTGGACAGCCAGAAGGACAATGTGGAGATGGATTATGACAAGCTCGCTGAGGCTATTACAGAGCACACCAAAGTCATTTGTCCTGTGGATCTTGGTGGTGTGATGTGTGATTATGACAAGGTGTTTGCTGCCATTGAGTCTAAAAAGCATTTATTCCGTCCCGCTAATGAAATCCAAAAGAAGATAGGTCGCATTATTGTCGCTGCAGATGATGCTCATGCTTTTGGTGCCCAATGGCATGGTAAGATGGCTGGAGCTATTGCGGATTTCTCTTCATTCAGTTTCCATGCTGTGAAGAACCTGACAACAGCTGAAGGGGGAGCACTTACTTGGAACTTGCCGTTTGGAAAGGAACAAGTTCCAAACGATAATTCTAACCTTAACTATTTCCCGACGGTTCCGAGGAAAGAGGGCGAGACGTGGGATGAGATGTTGTATCGCATTTCACAGTTACTATCACTTCATGGTCAGAACAAGGATGCACTTGCCAAGACACAATTAGGTGCTTGGGAATATGATGTAATAGGCCCTTGGTATAAGTGCAACATGACCGACATCATGGCCGGCATCGGTTTGGCGCAGCTTTCGCGCTATCAAGGAATGCTAGCGCGCCGTCGTCATATCATTAGTGTGTATGACAATGCTTTGAAAGACCTGCCTGTAGCAGTCTTGAAGCATTATGGCAAAGACTTTGCAGGTAGCGGACACTTGTATATCACTCGTTTGCTCGGGCGCACTGATCAGGAACGTCGCGATGTTATTGTAAAAATGGCGAAGAGAGGAATTGCTTGTAACGTCCACTACAAGCCGCTGCCTATGATGACAGCCTACAAAGCTCTTGGATTTGATATCAAGGATTTCCCAAATGCCTACAATCTTTTTGTGAACGAGGTCACCCTTCCGCTGCATACAAGGCTTTCGGATGAGGATGTGGAATACGTGATTCAAAATTACGTAGATATAATTCGTGGACTATAATCTTTACCCACGGACTAGAAGATTTAATATGCAGATAGATAAGACTGAGGATTTTTTGTTACGGCTCGTGTGCTCCTCATTATGGGAAACACATGAGGACATGAAAGGGCTGTTGTATTCACATGACGACTTTGAACAGCTAATTAAGTTAGCGACGCAACAAGCTGTTATGGGTTTAGTGTCTCAGGGTCTTATGGATTCGGGCATCCGACTGGAAAGGAAGGACGCCCTAAATCTTTTTGCACAACAGCAAGCAATCAGACATCAAAACATGATTTTGGATGATGCAGTGGTAAAACTTTGCCAAGAGATGGATAGACGAGACATTCGCATCTTTGTCTTCAAAGGACAGCCATTGGCAAGATGTTATCCCGATGCAGGGCTGCGGCAAAGCGGTGATATCGATTTCTACTGCCATCCTAAGGATTGGAAAAAAGCAATAAGTTACCTTAAAGATGAATTGGAGTTATCTATTAATGATCTCTATACGGAAAAAGATGTAGAATTTACATTGGATGGTGTCGCCTACGAGATGCATAGGAAGTTAACGCTTTTTTCCAATCCAAGGCATTGTAGATATTGGGAGAAGGTGGTAATGCCTGAGATTCTGGCTCAGCCATATACGGTGGCGATAGATGGCTATAAGGTACCGACATTAGCCCCGACTTATAATGTCCTTTATGTGTTTGTCCATATCTTCCAACATCTCATCTCTGATGGAATTGGATTGAGGCAGTTTTGTGATTGGGCAATATTGATGGATAAGGTCATTCGAGACATCCAAGTTGAACAATTGGAGAAACATTTGAAAGGATTAGGAATAATGGGTGCATTTACAGGATTAGGTGCAGTCTTGACGGATTATCTTGGATTCAAAGAAGGATTCTTTCCATTCAAAATATCTCCTGAAGATCATCAGAATGAGGAAAAGCTGATGGATAACATCTTTGAAATGGGTAACTTCGGCCATAACCATCATTATCAAAATAAGCCTGGCATAAAGCATGGAATGGAGCATCTAAGAAAAATATACAAACAAAGTCGTAAGTTCGGACACTATGCGCCATCTGAAGTGTGGTGGAAGATTCCATACATGTTCAAATGGTGGGGAAAGAAAACTTGGAAAAAGATCGCAAGATGAAAATACTAAATGCAATATGGTCATTTTGCTCTTTCCTGTTCTGGCCGCAATGGAGATAAGACTATGGAGAACTTGGTTGAAAGAACAAAACAGCTTCTTGAAAACGAGGCCCGTTCATGCTCTATGGACTTCGGGTGCGTTACACCTGAATACGTATATCGTATATGGGGAGGCAAGGTAGCAATGAAAGAAATCGAAGCCGCATTGCGCATTTATTTAAAGGAAATCTATGAGTTCTAAAATCTCATTCTTTTTGATTCTCGTATCTGTGGTGCTGTGTACCTTTGGAGTAAATGCTCAAGAGTATCACGGCACTACTGGTTTATTACAGGTGCCCAGCGCAGAGACGGAAGCGGCCGGCACATTCCGTGGTGGTATAACTTGGGTTGACAAAAGGATGCTACCTGATATGAGCTATTATGGTGATGGCATCCCTTTCAATGCGCCGTGTTATACGATAGGCATTACTGCCTTCAGATGGATTCAACTGTCTTACTCAGGGACATTGGTTAAGATGCACAGGAATGGGTTGAAAGAAGAGCCTCTGGGATATTACAATGAAGATAGGCATGTCAACATCAAGTTGAACCCATTATATGAGGGGCTTTGGTGGCCTGCTATTGCCATTGGATGGGATGATATAGGTAGTCTTAAATCATTGAAGATCAATTCGTCGTTGACGGCCAACAGTTTCTTCGAGAATCTGTATATTGCTGCCACTAAGCATTTTTACATCAAGGGCTATGAACTGGGTGCTCATCTCGCCTATCGCTACTACTCCTCAGACGTGAACCGCGATCGTCGTGGCTTGGCTGGTGGCTTGACATTGCGTCCCTCCTTCTACCCTCCCCTACGTCTCATTGCTGAATGGGATGGCATAGGCATCAATGCCGGTGCTGACGTCCTCCTCTGGCGCCACCTCTTCATCCAAGCCGCCCTCATCCATGGCCGTGGATTCACGGGCGGCATAGGCTATCACTACACCATTCCGTTCTGAATTATACGAAGACGAAAACGATGGGAAATTGATAATTCACAATTCATAATTCACAATTCATAATTCACAATTCACAATTCATAATTCACAATTCATCAAACGATAGACGAAGGACGAAAGACGTGGGAAGTTGATAATGTATAATGGATAATGGAGAAGAGATATAGACGAATGAAGAATGATGAATTAAGAAGTAAGTGCACTGAACTATAAAGTATGGGGAAAGAGGGAAGGCATTCATACGACGAGGTGGATGGTTTCTTTGAGAAGCTGGAAGCCATCTTTGCCAAGGATGACTTCACCAAAGTTCAGGTGGTGGAAGCCATCAAGGAGTTCATTCCGAATTTTGAGCACAAAGAGAAGGGAAAGAATCTGGATCAGAAGATGTGATGAAAGCTCTATTGAAAGGAATATGGCAGTTCTGTGCGTTCCTCTTTGGGCCGCAGAGACGGCCAAGAGATGAGTAAGAAACTTGCGTTAAGACCAGATAGAATGACTATGGCAAAAAAGAATAAAGCTGAAACAGCCGTCCAGCAGATGATAGAGTTTGCACCAGATGACAACTCTGGCTCATCCTCTTCGAACAGGTATGCCTACCAGAAAAATTGGGCTCTATACAAAATGCTGGAGTTGGAACAACTTGGGAGGGATTATATGATAGTGATGGACTATCATGATGATGTGGTTATCATTGACACCAGCATAGAGGGTGACAACATAGACTTCTATCAGGTCAAAACAAAGAAAGAAAACTACTGGCGCCCAAACGAACTTATTTCATCCACCACCGATGAAAAAGGAGGCATCAAACACTCTATCCTTGGAAAACTGCTGAAACATTCCATAGACTTCAGCAAAGCAAAGGATTATTATTTCGTTACGGATTCATTCTTAAGCCCTGGCAGCATCGTAAAAGGCAATGACTACGATAGCGCAAAGATTCCCTTCATAAAGCTGAAGGACGAAATTCAGAAGTCGATAAAGGAGAAAATCAAGAAGGAACTGAGCACTATTGAGGATGATGTATGGAAGCATTTCTATATCAGTCAGCAGCAGTTAAGCACGGACAACTACAAAAATACGTTGATAGGACTGATACAAAGGTTCATTGATAAACGACTCCCCAAAGCAGAGATATCATCATCTACATTATATGATTCACTTTTCAGTGAGATAGAAAGTGTGCAGGATTATGAAGGTAATATCTCCGATGAAGCGGTGTTGAGCGTTAGAAAGTCGTTTAAACATTCAGATTTCAAAGTATATATTGAGAAGTTGGCCACTTTCAACTCATACGACTCAAAGTGTAATAAGGTAATAGATAAATTTTTGCCGTTGGCTGGTGATGAGATGAATTTTGTCAGAGAGGTTAGGTTTAAGCAGATACTGACATCGAAAATCAAGACACTGCTTTATGACTATAACAATGCCGAATTCCTGCAGTTGACATCCTTTATTACGAGGATGGTGAGTGACTTTAACGATTCGGAACTGACAGGGTATGCTAACAGTAATCAGTGGGAAATTTCAAAACTTCTGCTGGGACGACTGAAAGAAGGGTATATGATGAAGATGGACTTGCAGGATGATGACCTGCAGGCACTAATATTACTGGAATATGCGTGACAAGAAAGGCAAACTGAATATACTTATTCGTAATCTTAGGACGAAACGGTATGAAAAGAATACGGTTCAAGGAATTAGCACTGATGAGCTACAACGGAGTGGCCAGAAGGATAAACCTAAACAATGACCTGGTGATATTGGCCGGAGGTAATGAGTCCGGGAAGTCGAGCATTCTGAAAACGTTGTACCATACACTTGGTGCAACAGTACATCCTTTTGCCCAAAGATGGGATGAGGCAAACGTTATATCTTTGCTGAAATTTACGGTTGAAGGTGTGAATTTCAAGGCTGTGAGACTGGCAAACGATGTCTATGTGTTCAATCCTGACGGTACACTTCGTTTTCACGAGTCGGACAGGCAGAAAATAGCTGTAAAAGTTAGCGAACTTTTTGGCATTCCCCCATTCCATAAAGATAGAACTGGCATCGAAATCACATTGCCGGTAGGATGCTTGTTCATGCCATTCTATATAGACCAGGATCACGGATGGGACCAGCCCTGGAACTCCCTTTTACGTTTGGATGGCGGTAAACATAATGCCATGATGTTCCATGTCGGTGCAATAAACAAAGATTACTACTCCTTCAAAAGTCTGTTGGATGCAGCGGAATTGAAGCTGAAAGGTATCGTAGAAGAAATAATGGGGAGCAATAAGTTTAAGAATACCTTTCTGAATAGGTATAAGGATGTAGGTAAACTGCCCTTTACAGATGAGGATTTTCAGCGAGGGATTGATGACGTGCTCTCAAGGTTGAGTGAGCTGAAAGAAGAACAGAATAAAATACTCCAAGAATTGGAGAAGCTGTATGGTATCAGGTATTCCTATCAGTTCAATATCAACCAACTGAAAGAGAACATTAAAGAGATAGACAAGGATTTTAAATATGCACTGAAGAGTCCTCACGAGCTATGTTGCCCGATGTGCGGCGCAATGGTGGAAAACGGACCATACGAAAGGTTTAGGATGTTAGATGACCGCGACCGTTGTAAAAATCTGCTGATTGAGAACAACCGGAGATTGGAGCAGGTTAACGTAAGGATAAGTGAGAAGGAAAAACTGTCTGCGGAGATTAAAAAGAAGATAGAGGAACTACAGGAAGCCATCAACAAGAAAACGGAACGGGTATCGCTGGAAGAGATGTTCATTGAGAAAATGAAGGAACACGTAGAAACGGTGATGACTGAAACGGTGGACGCTCTGATAGCAGACAAGGTAAAATGTGAATCGGAGATAGCCTACTATAAGAACAATCTGAAATTGGTCAGTAAAGACGATGTAAGGCTGACGATACAGAAAGAGTTTGATAACTATATGAGAAGTACTCTCAGGAGACTAGGTCTGGAAAGAAATGAATCGCAAAAACATTATTCGCTGGGTGGAAAAGTGAAAACAACGGGGTCAAACATTGTAAAAATGGTGATAGCTTACACTTATGCATACTATTATGTTATGATGAAGCACAATTGTCCTGTGTTTGCACCTATAGTGATTGACGAACCGAAGCAGAACGGGCTGGATGATAATGGATTCAGTTCCATTATTGATTTTATCATCCACAGTAGGCCTGCGGATTCTCAATTGATACTGTCGCTGACAGATAGCGAACTGAAAATGCTCACGGAAGACTTTAACCCTATTATGCTGCATAGCGAACAAGATGTTATGAAAGAGGATGAGTATAGCAGTGTGAAGGACGAGATAGAAGAATTGGTCTATGAGAATGGGTTTTCGCTGTCATGAGAAATTGGCATATATGGTGAAATATTTGTTTGATTATCGATAAGGTTTATGAATTTAATAGTTCTTGACAAGAAGACTGTAGATAAGAAACAGTGGTTCTTGTGTAGAGGTAATATGTTAGAGTATATATCGACTCTGAAACGGGATTTCTCGGAATTCCAGATTCAGAGGAGAATAGTAAAGAACGGTTATCTGGACGGTTTGCTTAAAACGGTTGTTGATGGAGAGCCAATGCCTACCATTACTCTTACATGTTCGCAGACAATACTGCCACAAGATGGTTCAGTGGAGGTAAAACCTGATGAAATTGAAATTCTCGACGGTCTTCAAAGAACATTTAGGCTGTGGGTATTTTGGATGCTTTCCGATATGGTGAATAAAGAGCATATTACTGATTATAAGTTATTGGTTGATAAGTTAAAGAGACCTGATATGGAATATCTCAAGCGTCTTGATTTTGTTAACGCCTCATATCTTAAGGGTGTTCTCGATGTTGAGAATCGTTCAAAAGTATTGGATTCTTTCGGTAAATATGATCTTTATTTTGTTGTTTGGACAGGTTTGACAGATAATGAAGTGGTTGAAAAAATGCTGGTGCTTAATGCCGGTCAGCGACCAGTTTCTTCTACACATCAGTTTGAATTGTTGTTCCTTCACTATTTTGACAAAGAAAAACTTAATTACAACAGGAATATACGGCTTTTACGAGAAAAAGAACCTGATTATTATAAGATGAAGCATGGTGGGCGAAAGGTCGGACAGTATGCTTTGTCGTCAATCATAATAGCAATCCAGTCTTTCCTACAGGCAAAGCCACTTCGAATAGCCTCGGCCAACAAAGTCGTTTTTGAAGAAGATTCGGTAGGCGATGCAAGAAGCTACCGTGATTTTTTTACTGGTGAAAGTCTTACAAGGTTTATAAATCTTGTGTACTGGTTAGATGATGCCTTAAGTTCCGAGAGCGCGGATTATCAGTTGTGGTATGGGAAAGATACTACGCTGAGTGGTCTTTATGCTGCATTTGGAGCACAGTTAAAAGAAGTAAGGACAGTTGAGGAACTTGAAAGAATAATTGGGAAGATTATATCAGTAAAGAAGGATTTTGAAATAGATGGATATAATAAAGCGTATTCAGAATTGTCTAGCGTGCATGTCAATGTGGGGCAGCGTGTTCGTGAAGCGATTTTCAGGTATACTAAAGCACTGCTTGAGGGCAATCGGATTAGTTGGTCAAAGGCATTCAACAAAAACGATGACGATTATGGCTACACGACGATCTCTCTATTCTGATTATTTAAAAACTTGGGCAGCCAGGTTGCAAGGTGATGGCTTCTTGACGGCAGAGCAGAAGGCATCTATTGACAGAGACTTGGGAGTAGATAAATTTCATGAGACTATATCCGAGATACAGCCTGTGGTAACAGGTGCCCTGTCGAAAGTGATTTTGAAAAAAATGGATGATATACAAGGCATCGAAGGCTTATTGGATGAAGAAGTGCAGACCGTCTTGACATTCCAAAAATACGAAGTAGAGCAACATAGGGAATATTGCTATAAGGATTTTTCTTATTCTGCAACATCCGGTGACCTGTATGTAATAACAGCATTGAGAATAAAGAACTCTGTCGTCAGAGGTGGTTTTGTTGACGCGGATTGGAAAATACTTGAGCAGATGATGCTTAAGGATGTTACTACATGTGATTTCTTGTATTATTTGGCTCAGGACTTGAATCATAATAAGAATATGGTCTATGTCTTGACTGGGCAGGCGGATCCCAATGTTTGGCGTTTGTATTCGTATGCATATCTCTGTCATATAAACAATGAATCTATTGCTATACCTTCCGTTTTATCCTATCCATCCACTACAAATTTCGACAATACGGGAATAACATATAAGAATGATGTAGTTTATGAACAGTATTTCGAGGCATACCATGTTATGAACGAGGCCAAGCATGTAGAAGATATACTAGGTAGGTATCTGCGGATGTATCAGGTGCTAGAACAATTCTCATATCGCAAAAAACTTGTGGCTATATGCTCTGCTAACAACCGGAACAGTGCTTTTGTCCGCAATGTTATGAAATACACCAGTAAAACAATAGGTGATGAAAAAGGTCAATTCATAGATGGTTTAAAAGCAATATTTACCGATCTTGACCATATAATAACAGATGCAGACATTAATCCTTATGATGCATTCTTGAAGGATGTGTATCAGATAGGAAGAGGAAACCATAATTCAAACAAGGTTGGTAGTATCATATATGCTTTAAGAAACAGTATTGTACACAACAAAGAATCGGAATTACACTTCACTTATGGCAATGTAGATGAGTATAAAGATGGAATACAACTCATGAAGGGGATACTTCCCAAAATGGAAAAAGAAATCGTTAAACTCATAAACACGCCCGGAAGTCCCATTTCCTATGGAGTGGAAAAGATGCCTTTATATTAGTTATGGAACTGTCGGACAGCGTAATGAAGGACATATCAGCCAGAGTACGCGTATTCTGTGATGATGTCATTTCTGGGAAGGTGGAAAAAGATCTTCTGGAGAGGCATCAGATACCGCAGGATTATATCGATGTATGCCGGGACGGGAACCACCCGTCGTGCCGTAAATCTGTATTGACTCTACGGGTTTCATCATTCCACATTTATTGTATCTTGTACAATACCTAAAACGCAGTGGGATTACTGTTCTCGACATCCTGTATAGCGAACCTCAACAATATGAAAAGGGAGAAGCAACCCAGTTTACAAAGCGGGTGGGACATACTCGTCCGATTATGGGGTATAGCACAGTCGCAAAAGACGTAGAAGGTGAAGATACGCTGATTGTATTTGTTGGGTTTAATGACGAGATGGTTTCAAATGTGGCAAGGGAAAAGAGTAAGTCAAAGCATAAATACTTGTTTACGGGATTTCCTTCGCTTCAGGCAGATATGTATCAGCAAAATCTTATTCAATTAAATAAGTCAATAGAGACCATTGGTGAAAAGCATGTTCACTATTGCAAGTCACCAGCCTATGATCCTTTTGTTACTGCTAAAAAGTTGCAGGATATTATTGACAAGCGCCTTAAAAAACCAGAACCGGTCAACTATATACATATAGCACCACTTTCCACGAAACCGATGGCAATAGCTGCTGCTTTGGTGTATTTCAACAATCAAGATTCTCCCATAGACATCATATATCCTTTGGCAGAGGAATATAAAAGCCGCCACTCAATAGGTATAAAAAGAACGTGGCGGTATATTCTGGAGTTTTGATGTACATACTATGGATGGTGTACAAGATGTAGTGGAGGAAGTGTTCGAGTTTCGATTCTTGGTTCACGGTTAAAGGCAATTATGGTTCCTGGGTTCATGATTCAAGGTTAATGATCCACTTTTGGTTCATGTTTCACGGACTGAGAAAAATAAAAAATATGAATGAGATAAAGAACATAGACTTTGCGACACTGATAGCGGAGTGTACGGCATACGACTTCAAAGAGATGCTGGAGGAGAAGAAGCCTAAGAGCTGGCTGAAGAGCGTGAGTGCTTTTGCCAATACCTTGGGCGGCTCGCTGTTCTTTGGCATCGACAACGATGGCGTGGTGAAGGGGCTGGTGGATGTGCAGCACGTGACTGAGGCTATCAGCATGAAGATTCGCGACTATATGGATCCGCTACCGGAGGTGGAGGCGATTCCACTGGAGATGGAAGGGAAGCATGTGCTGCAACTGAAGGTGAAGGCGGGCAGCTATACGCCTTACTACTACGTGGGCGACGGTCAGCGCGTGGCGTTTGTGCGCAATGGCGACGAGAGTATTCCGGCAACGGGTGAACAGATGGTGCGTCTGGTGCTGAAGGGTTCGAACCAGACGTATGACTCGCTGCGCACCGACAAGCGGGTGGAGGACCATTCGTTTGCGATTCTGGCGAACACGTTCAAGGAACGGACGGGGCAGGAGTGGGACAGGAAGTACCTGCTGTCGTTCGGGCTGGTGACGGATGACGGCTACCTGACGAATGCGGGTGCGCTGTTTGCTGACAACTGCTGGCTGAGTCAGTCGAGGCTGTATTGCACGCGATGGGACGGGCTGGAGAAGACGGATGCCATCAACGATGCGGAGTTTAAGGGTAATATCCTGTTGCTGCTGCGCGAGGCGATGGCCTTTGCGAAGGCGAACACGCGCAAGGGCTGGGAGAAACTGCCTGACGGGCGGAAGAACAAGCCGGAGTATGCGGAGCGGGCTGTGCTTGAGGGGTGCGTAAACCATCTGATCCACAGAGACTATACAGTGATGGGCGGTGAGGTGCATCTGGATATCTATGACGACCGGTTGGCGCTGACATCGCCAGGAGGGATGTATAGCGGCCAGATGGTGCAGGATGTGCCGGTGGATGATATTTCGTCGCTGAGGCGGAATCCGGTGCTGGCTGACGTGATGGCACAGCTGGACTATATGGAGAAGCGAGGCAGCGGATTGAAGAAGATCTGCAATGCCACGAAGGAGCTGGAGACGTATAAGGAGGGAAGAGACCCGGTGTTTAAGTCGTCGGTGAGTCAGTTTATGACGGTGATTTACTCGATGGAGTACCAGCCGGGGAAGAGTGGTCAATTAAATGGCACATTAAACGGCACATTAAACGGCATATTAAATGACACATTAAACGAGAAACAAAATAGAGTGCTGGATTTCATTGCAGCTTCGCCAGGTGTTCAGGCTCAAATTATTATTGACCAACTTGCGATTCCTCGTGACACATTGAACAAAATTCTTAAGGTCCTTACGGATAGAGAACTGATTGAACGCCGAGGGAGCAAGAAGACTGGTGGATATTACGTCAAGAAATAACGAACGATTATGATACTGAAATGGATCACCTGTGGTTCATGGTTAATGATTAATGGTTCAAGATTATGATATTAAAATTTTTATTTGATAGAATAGTGGCTCTGATTGGGCTGCTGATATTATGGCCGGTGCTGCTGGTTGTGGTAATATTGGTTAAGATTAAGATGCCGGGCGGACCGGTGTTTTTTTGTACAGAAGAGAGTGGGCCTTGGAGGCAAGTTGTTCGACTGTCACAAATTCCGTACGATGAGGGTGCAATCTCACACAGAAAGCACAGATAACACAGAAAAGTTTTTAGTATTAACAATAACAAACAATGACAGTTGTCAAGGAATGCTTAACAGGTGAAATAAACAAGATTCGATATAAACCATTATGGTGAAACTATTCATAAGCAGCGTACAGCGGGAAGTGTGCAGGTGATGCTGTTCAAAGATAGGCTGGAGGTGTGGAACCCGGGCAGGCTCCCGAAAGGAATGACGGTGGAGAAACTGTCTGGGGAGCATGCTTCCTTGCCTGTGAATCCGCTGTTGGCCAATCCGGTTTATCTGGCGGGATATATCGAGCAGGTTGGCACTGGTACTAACGATGTGATAGACAGGTGCGTGGAGCTGGGATTGAGGAAGCCGGAGTTCCGGCAGGATGAGGATTTTATGGTGACGTTGTGGAGAAGGGAAGGGTCTGGAACGGTCCAGGGTGATCCAGAGGTGATCCAGAGCGATCCAGAGCGTTCCAAAACTGATCCAAATCTGTTGGACGCTGTTTATGATTTGATAAAAGAGAATCATGCTATTTCAAGAGCAGAACTTGCAAGAAGGCTTGAAACAAGTGAACGGCAAGTGAGAAAGGCCATTGATGAATTGCGCGACAAAAAGATTAGGCGCAAGGGCGGTGATTCTGGAGAAAGAGGTGAGGTTGTAAGGTTTAAGGGGTTTAAGAGTTTAAGGAGTTTAAGAGTTTTACGAAGGGATCGTTTACCGCTTACGGCTTACTGTTTACGGTTCATAGTTTATCTGTTTACTGTTTACGGTTTGGTTCTTGGGAAAAGCTACGGCTAATATGATGATTGGCCGAGTTTTTTGAAAAAAAATTAAGTTGGGATTGAAAATCTTGGGAATTTTGAGATGAAAGGCAATAAAACATAAATTGATTTCGTTATATTTGCAGACAAAACATTTTATAAAATTGCAAGAATTGCAAAAATATTAAATGAACAACAATGGAGATTAG
>JAEEGL013030512.1_pt1 | contig 39337 bp, 36 predicted proteins | sample 9134231 | NCBI WGS metagenome assembly JAEEGL01 (sample SAMN16246548, study PRJNA631951) | gut metagenome | biome: gut microbiome; feature: rumen; material: fiber-attached | host: Bos | place: Iran: Karaj | collected 2018-10 | reverse complement strand
GATGGCAAGCACGAACACGAGGAAAACGCCGAAGTAGCAGATATCAATGTTCAGAGCCTGGATGACGGCGACAAAGATCTGCGTGAGAAGAATGACGGCAACCGCGTTGTCCAGGAAGCAGCCGGCAATCAGAAGCACGATCATGATCATGAACATAATGGCTGTCGGGTTGGTGGACAGAGAGGTCATAAAGTATGCAAGCTTCTGAGGAATCTGTTCACTGGAAAGCAGATAGCTGAAGATATGCGCATTGGCAACCAGGAACAGAATGGAAGCAGTGGATGCAGCTGAATCATAAAGGATCTTCAGGAAGGTTTTCAGATTCACATTGCGGTAAACAGCTGCACTGACGATGATGCCGTAGAATACGGCAACAGCAGCAGCTTCCGTCGGTGTGAAAAGGCCGCTGTAGATACCTCCGAGGATGATAACCGGCATCAGCAATGCCCAGATACCATTTTTGAATGCGTTCAGAATCGCCTTCGCATTCGGTTTATCCGCCCCGCCGTAGCCGCGCTTTTTGGAGATAAAGAAGTTGATCAAGCAGATTACAATGGTCATCAGTATTCCGGGGCCAACGCCGCCTATAAACATTTTACCGACGGAAGCGTTGGCCAATGTACCATACATGACCATGGTAACACTGGGCGGGATGATCAGGCCTATCGTGCCTGAGGAGGCCACCACAGCTGCTGTGAAGGCTTTATCATATTTGTGCTGCTCCATGCCGGGCACCATAACAGCACCGATGGCGGATGTGGTGGCCGGAGCTGAGCCGGAAATCGCTCCGAAGAACATGGAAGAAACTGTTGCGACATGGGCAAGACCGCCGGGCAGACGGCCGACCATCGTCGACGCCATATCTGTCAGGCGCTTTGAAACGCCGCCGCGTGCCATCACGTTGCCGGCAAAAACAAAGAACGGGATTGCCAGGAGCGTAAAGGAATCGATGGCACGGAAAGTTTTCTGAACCAGACTGAGAAGCTGCCCACCGGTCAGCCCGACCGCCAGGAAGGAAGAAATGGACAGCGAGAATGAAATCGGAACACCGATAACCAGCAGGAGGAAAAAGCTGATCAAAAGAATTACAACCAACATGTTTACTTAACCTCCCTCTTTCCAATGATTACTCCCCAGATTTTTTCAATCTCGAAGAGAATGTAAACAAGATAGTTCAAGGGAATTTGGATAAAGATCCAGCCCATTTTAAACCAACGGACGTTCGTTGTTGTGGAACCGCGCTGGAGATACTTCACCACGAGGCCATAAGAGTAATAGCAAACAACGCAGCAGAAGATCAGGACTATCAGATAAGCGATAATACCTACAACTTTTCTTGCTTTGGGATTCTTCTTGTTGAGTGATGCCGTAAAGGCAGTCACGCTCAGATGCCCGTCATTCCGGAGCACATTCGCCGCGCCGAAATACGTCAGCCAGCTGAACGCATAGATGGTAAATTCCTCGATCCAGGGCACGCTGACTCCTGCCTCACGGAAAATCACTTCCAGAAAAACCCAGATGCTCATCAGCGCCAGCAGGATCATCATAATGACTTTATACACCTTAAAGATGCCGTCATTGAGTTTTACTAAGCCGTTATACATAAAACACCTGCATTTCTTTATTTTATTTTAGAATGAGTATAGGAAACCCTATACTCATTCCATAAATATCATTGCTCTTTTACAGAGTGATGATTACTTCTTCAGTTTTGCGACCTCGGTGTATTTCTCCATGAAGGGTGCGTTGGTCTCTTCGGCAAATGCCTTCCAGACATTACGGTCAACGTCAATAACAGTCATAACGGTCTCGAGATATGCACGGTTCTCCGCATCCGTATCCTTGGAATACTGATAAGCCCACTTGGATGCCTCGAGGCCGGCTTCCATGAACATCTCCTGATCTTCAGCAGAGAGGGAATCCCAGAGGTCCATGCTCATGGAGAGGGGCTCTGCAGTGTGAGAGTGCATGGTGATCATGAGGTAATCCTGAACTTCGTTGAACTTCTTGTCGCGGTTGTTGGCATTCGGATTCTCCTGTGCATCGCAGGTACCCAGCTGGAGTGCCTGATAAAGCTCTGAGAAGGTTACGTTGGTGATGACAGCGCCGGCTTTGGTGAACATGGCACGGAGCGGCTCGTTGGACAGAACGCGGATTTTGATGCCTGCGAGATCTTCAGGAACATTGACGGGCTTCTTTGCCGTAACATTGCGGAAACCGTTCTCAAAGAAGGAAACGATTTTGATGCCTTTGACTTCCAGCTGATCGGACAGATATTTGCCGAGCTCGCCGTTCAGATTTTCATCAACATCATCGACATCATCAAAGAGGTAAGGCATGCCGAGATAGCCCCAGTCGGGAGCATACTTTGCAAGAATATCATCGGAGGTGACAGCAAAATCTAGGGTGCCGAGAGAAACGGCATCAAGAACTTCTTCCTGTGTGCCGAGAGCGTTGGCAGCAAAAATGTCGATCACATATTTGCCGCCGGACTTCTCTTCTACCAAGCGCTTAAACTCTTTGCTCATCAGGTCGTAGTGAGCGCCTTCTGCAGCGGGATGGCTGAGCTTCAGGTGAATCGGATTTGCGGCGTGAGCCGTCGGTGCGGCACCTGCTGCAAGAGCAAATACCATCATAACAGTGAGTTACAGTGCGGTAAATTTTTTCATTTTTTGGAGTTCCTCCTTATTATTATATTTTTTCTTTACCGACCATATTTGCATGATCTGCAAATACTCTTGAATATATTCTACCTTGTTTTTTGTTTTTTTCAACTCGAGAAAAAACAGCCGGAAAAACCTTTCTTTTTGTTTCACTCCGTGCTATAATGGCAATAATGAAACAAATAAGCGTTCTTTCTGCGTCGATGTCAGAGGATTTGCCGGAGGGAAGGAGGTCATTATGACCGAGAAATATAAAATCTGTATTCTGACTTACGGGAAACTGGGAGAGATTGCCCAAAAAGTTGTAAAAGAGTCGGAATATGAAGACACCGAAATCATGCTGCGGGAAAGCAACACGGATACCATCCATCAGGTCGTGGATGCTGCTGTCGGCGAGGGTTGTGAAATTTTTATTGCGGGAGGAGAAAACGCTGCCGAATTCATGCGTTATTCCCGCGAGCATCTGGTAGAACTACGACCAGGGAATATAGATTATCTGAAGGCGCTGAAGAAAACCTCTGAACTCGGCCAAAAACCATTGATCGCTGCCCACCGCTACGGCCGGTCAGTTGACATCGCCCTTTTGGAAGAGCTTTCAGGAAAGCACATCGATTTGCTGCTCTATGAAGACAGTTCCGAGCTGTTTCACGGAATATCAGATTCGAATGCAGATGTTGTGATCGGCACTTCCCATGCACTGGAAATCGCTCAGGAACTACAAAAGAAAGGCGTGCTTCTCTATTATAGTATAGAGACTATCCGCAGTGCCGTACGGCGCGCACGAAACCTGGCACAGGACCTGCAGATGAACGCTCTTCAGGCTAAAATCAATCAGGCCATCATCAACTACTCTCCGCTCGGAATCGCTGTAACAGACGAATATGGGCAAATTGTTCTTTTCAACAGGACAATCCGCAAACAGACCGGCATGGAAAGTGCGCGCGTCAATGGGCGTCAGCTGTCCGATCTGATTCCCTCGCTCGATCCCAGAACTTTTCTCGGGAGTGAAAACAATCAGGCTGACCAGCGAAAACTGATCAACGGCACCATGCTACGCTGTACTCAAACCAGGATCGATGACCGCGGAAAAACCATTGCCGTTCTTACCACTCTCTATCCCGACAACACCCGCAGAACCAAATCAGCCGGTTCCGAAAAGGGAGAGTTCCGCGCTCATTATACATGGAAGGATGCCATCGGTAATTCTCCCGCAGCAGAAACCGCCATCCAGCAGGCAAAGCTGCTTGCCGACCAGATCCACCCGCTCGTTATCAAAGGAGAACCCGGCGTCGGAAAGAATTTTTTTGCCCAGTGCATTCACAACGGATCTCTGCACTCAGGAGATCCTTATATCAGCATCAACACTGCCGCCGTCCCTGATCAGGAGGCTTCCCGAATTCTGTTCGGCAGCGAGGACAGCACCGGAATTCATGCCGGTCTGCTGGAACTGGCAAAGAACGGTACGGTTGTGCTGCAGGAACTGGATTCCGCAACCGAGACAGTGCAGAGCTGTTTTCTCAAGGTGCTCACAGAGAGGCAGTTCCGCCGTCTCGGCGGTACAAATATAATCCCGTTCCGTGCAAGAGTGATAACAACAATCAACAATGAACATGCACGGGAACATATCCGGGAAAACCTCTGGCAGCGCCTTTCGGTTTTCTGCCTGGAAGTTCCGCCGCTGCGCAGCAGAAAAGAAGATATCCTGCCTCTGTTTCTTCACCTCTCTCAGGACAGCGGAATCAATCCCCGCTGGTTCGGCACAGAAGCGGATGAACTGTTTCAGTTTTATTCCTGGCCCGGAAATCTGTCGGAGCTTTCTTCCGTTTGTAAGCGCTTTGCCTTTCTGCTCAGGCAGGTGGAAAAGCCAAGCCCGAGCGCAAGACAGAATCTGCTGATTCAGGCAATCGGGGAAGACGTGCTTTTCAACGATTTTCTCAGCCGGTATCCCTTCCTGTACCATCCCGGAGCTGCATCTCCCGACGAGCTTGCAGCCGCTCTGGATCATATCAAACATCTGCTGAAATACAATAACGACAAACTGGCTGAAAAGCTGTCACTGAGCAGAACAACCCTTTGGCGCATCAAAAAGACCGGCCAGGTAATCCCGGAATGACACCGGTAAAACACAAGCAGCGAAGAGCTTCCACTCTCCGCTGTTTTTCTATAATCTATAACGTACAAATTTTTACAGGTCAAGGTCCAGCTCAACAGGGCAGTGGTCTGAGCCCATGATTTCGGAATGGATTTTCGCATCCAGCAGAAGAGGCTTCAGCGCCTCGCTGACGACGAAATAATCAATACGCCATCCAACATTTTTTTCTCTGGCACGCATCCGGTAGCTCCACCAGGAATAGGCATCTTTCAAATCCGGATAAAAATATCGGAAAGTATCGACAAGACCGCTGTTCACAACGTTGTCAAATTTGCCTCTCTCTTCATCCGTAAAGCCGGCGTTTCGGCGGTTTGTCTTCGGATTTTTCAGGTCGATCTCCTTATGGGCTACGTTGAGATCGCCGCAATAGATGACCGGTTTTATCTGTTCAAGCTCCTTGATAAAGGTCAGAAAATCATCCTCCCAGTGCATGCGGTAATCCAGACGCTTCAGTTCCTCCTGGGAATTGGGAACATATACCGTCGTCAAATAATAATCCGGATACTCCAGCGTGATGACACGCCCTTCCCTGTCGTGCTCTTCAATGCCGATGCCGCAGCGAACAGACAACGGCGTTTCTTTTGTAAATATTGCCGTGCCGGAATAGCCTTTTTTCTCAGCGTAATTCCAGAACTGTTCGTAACCCGGCAGGTCGAGTTTCAGCTGCCCTTCCTGAAGTTTTGTCTCCTGAAGGCAGAACACATCCGCGTCCAGGTCACGGAATGCTTCCGGAAACCCTTTCCCCATACATGCTCTCAGCCCGTTGACATTCCAGGATATCAGTTTTTTCATAAATGCCTCCGCCAGATGAGTGATAGTATTATCCTACTATAAAATTGCTTTTCCGTCAAATTAATCTTTGGCAGACACTTTACGTTTTTATATCTTCTTAGCGGACTGGATGTTGATTTTTCCGCACACTTGTGCCATAATATGCGCTGTCCGCTCACACACCGGACAAATTGTGCAATATAAAAAGGAGAACAACCGTAATGATTGTTCCTGTTCTTTTGTTCCTGCTCGGCTTCCTGTTGCTGATCAAGGGCGGGGACTGGTTCGTGGACGGATCCGTCGGGATCGCGCACCGCTTTCACCTGCCGGAGCTGCTGATCGGAGCAACAGTCGTTTCCATCGGAACAACACTTCCGGAGGTGATGGTATCCACACAGGCAGCCTTTCAGGGAAATGCCGGGATATCGTACGGAAATGCCATCGGTTCTGTTATATGCAACACTAGTCTGATCGCGGCGCTGACCGTTGCCATCAGACCGGGCCCCGTGAACCGCGCCAGCCTGAAACTTCCTGCTGCCTTTTTTGCGCTGGCAGCGCTGCTCTATTCCCTGATAGCCTGGACTGCCGGAGTGTTCCACCGCTGGCAGGGGCTGCTGTTCCTGGCACTCTTTCTTTTCTATATGATCAGAACCGTTATCCACATGAAGGCCCATCCGGAGGTCACGGAAGAATCCCTTGAGGAAGAGGAGCCTGCAAAAGAGCTTGCTCTCTGGCAGGAATTGGTAATGATGGCCGTCGGCGCAGCAGCCATCGCAGTCGGTGCCAATCTCCTCGTCAACAACGGCACAAAAATTGCAAGTATGCTCGGCGTGCCTGAAAGCGTCATTGGATTAACAATGGTAGCGCTCGGTACTTCGCTCCCGGAGCTGGTAACTGCGATCACCTCCCTTGCAAAAGGCCACGGCGCTCTGAGCCTGGGCAACGTGATCGGTGCAAACCTCTTCAACATCGTGCTGGTATCCGGCATGGCGATCACGATCTCTCCGTTTGCAATTCCCGCTGAAAAAACCATCGCGGGAATGAACGCTTCCCTGATTGTTGATATCCCTGTTATGCTGAGCGTTATGGCAATCCTGTGCATTCCCGCACTGCTGCGAGGAAAGCTCTCGCGCTGGCAGGGTATCCTGCTGCTGTGCATTTACGTCGCCTTTACCGCTTTCCAGTTCTTCTTCTGAAACAATCTATACTAAAAAAAACAGCCCTTACGGGCTGTTTTGTGTTTATGGGATTACGATTGATTTACGCACCGACATAAGCGCTGAACTTCTCCTGAATGGATTCCATGATTTCCTGCAGCTGCTCCATGCTTTCAATGTAGGTGGGTTCAACACCCGGAGCAGTGATTTCCGAGGGGCTGCCATCCGTGCGTACTGTCAGGCTGAAAGCATCTTCGACGCCCTCATCGCCATTCTTGAGCATGCCGATTTCAAATACGGTATCCGGATCTTCGCTGTCAGCGGAAGCATAGAAGCCAAAGTCTTCAACAATGACGTTCAGATAGCTGACAGGGATTCCGAGCGGTGTTGTTTCCGTCTTGCTGACTGTGCCGGTAATCTCCAGTTTGAAAAGGTCACTGGTCGCATAGGTTGTGAAAGCATCTTCCGTATTCTGGAACGTATTCGCCAGAATTCTCACAGCGCTCTCGCCCATATACAGAAACAGGCCGTCAGAGCGGACATCGGAAAACTCGCCGTAACCTTCATAGCCGATGCCCATACCGTCTTTCGTTCCCTTGACGGCATAAATCCGGCTGTCCTTCTGTACCAGTTCCAGCGTGGCGCCGGCTACAACAGCTGCAATGGTGTCGGCATTGGCGAGGCCCTGAGCCAGAAGATCGTTAAACTGTGCAAGGGCATCTGCAGAGAACGCCTCGGCGCTGTCATATGTTTCCTTCAGGTCTTCCGTCGTATCATAAGCGAAAGCGAGTGCTTTTTCGATCAGAGACTTCAGCTGCGCATCATCCCTGGCGGTTTCAAAAACCGTGGTGAAGAACTGTGCCCATGCATCCTTGGACGGGCAGACAGTAATCACCTGTGCGTCCACGGAGGTCTTCAGGCCGGTAAGCTCATAAGTTCTTTCTTCCGCAGTGGTTCCTTCCCCGATCAGTGTGGTAAGAATGTCGAAGTAGCGGGAGAAGATCTCGGAAACCTCATCGACAGGCAGATCGCTTGCAGAGAAGGAATCAAGATCCATCGAGGTAGCGTCTTCCGCCATGCCCTTGAAAACATCCCAACTGACAAGATAATAGGCGTCATCAATGTCGGGCAGCGTGAAGCCGAGGCCTTCGCCACCGATGGTGAGAATGGCCTTTATGCCGTTCATACCGGGAATTGAAACATCCATACCGACAACGGCTCCGTCGTCGTCCGCATTGATGCTGAGAACGGCGCTTGACTGCTCAACGATTTCATTGAGCTGGCCATCTTCCACGAGAGAAGCCTTCAGGCGCAGATCCGTGCCGCAGCCGCAGAGGGCAAAAACCATCGCCAGGACAAGCAGAACTGAAATTATTTTTTTCATATGAACAAATTCCTTTCATATATTGGTTAAGATAAAGTATACGCGCTGCAGCCGAAGAATGCAAGTAAACAATCCATGAATTCACGGATCTTCATATCTGCCGCGGTGATAAATGCGCTCGATTTCGTCACTGTCCGTACCGTCTGGATTCTTCAGGACAAGCAGAGGCTCCACCGTCAGTCCCGGTTTGCCTCCTCTGCGCCCTTCCACCAGCACAAGGCTCGGAACGGAATCGGCAAAATGGCTGACCATACGCAGGCGTTTCGGCTCTATGCCGACTTTCTGCATGCAAGTGAACACCTCCGGCAGACGGTCGGGCCGGTGGACCAAAGCAAAGCGCCCGTCCCAACGGCACAGCCATCCCGCTGCCACACAAATGTCGTCCAAAGTGCACAACAATTCCCCCCTTGCCGCGGCACGGGCTCTGTCAGGGGACACATCACCCCTCTCAACCGGAAAATACGGCGGGTTGGAGACAACCACGTCACATGTTCCCGCTCTGAGCAGCTGCCTGTAATCGCGCAGATCCCCGCAAAGGATTCTGCACCTCTCCTCCAGCCCGTTGCGGCGCATATTCTCTTCCGCAAGAGCGGCTGCCTCCCTGTGGATTTCCACGCCTGTGACATGAAGATCCGCATTTCTGCTCAGCATCAGGAGAGAGATCACCCCGGAGGCGCAGCCAAGGTCCACCGCTTTGCAAGCATGCGCCAGATTGATAAAATTCCCGAGCAGAACGGAATCCGTGCCAAAGCGGAAATGCTCCGACTGGGCAAATTCCGGCCCGCCCTTCCATAGATAATCAAAATTCATAGGTACTCAACAAATAGAAATACAGGAGGTGCACAGCACCTCCTGTCCGTTTTTTAACTAGATTAATTACTCTTCCGTGATCGCATCTGCCGGGCAGACAGACTGGCAAGAGCCGCACTGCAGGCACTTATCCTGATCGATCTCGTAGTGTGCATCGCCCATGTCAATGGCTTCAGCAGGGCAGTTTGCTGCACAGGTGCCGCAGGACAGGCAATCGTCTGTGATAACGTACATATCAGATACCTCCGCATCATATTCCCGTTCGGGTCATATGTATGATAACACATTCCACTTAAAAATCAAGAACTTTTTTATTGCGAAACAAAGAATTTTACGGTTAGATTATGGTAATTACGGTATTTATAGTTAGTTTTCTCTAATCATAATTAGATATATTTTACTTTCGATTGTAGCGTTTTTTTATCTGTCCGGCAACGGCGTCGATCAGTTCTTCGGTCGTCAGGGCTGTCACACCGGCATCCGGTGAGGCGATGCTGGCAAGGTCTCCTGTCAGCTTTCCCTCCCCCAGGACTGCGAAACAGGCTTCCTCCAGAGCTGTTCCGAAAGCCGTCAGTTCCGGAAGTTCATCCAGCTCCCCGCGCTTTTTCAAAGCCCCGCTCCAGGCGAAGATGGTGGCAACCGGGTTTGTGCTGGTCTTTTCCCCTTTGAGATACCGGTAATAGTGCCTGGTAACCGTTCCGTGCGCAGCCTCGAACTCATATTTTCCGTCCGGCGTCACCAGCACGGAGCTCATCATGGCCACCGATCCGAAAGCGGAAGAGATCATATCGCTCATCACGTCTCCGTCGTAGTTCTTACAGGCCCAGATAAATCCGCCCTCCGAGCGCATGACACGGGAGACCGCATCGTCAATCAGCGTATAGAAGTACCGAAGATTCTCTTTCTCGAAGAGCGTACGGAAGTTCTCATACTCTTCCTCGAAAACCGACCGGAAACATCCGTCATACTGTTTGGAAATCGTATCTTTTGCGGAAAACCAGAGATCCTGTTTCGTGTCCAGCGCATAGCGGAAGCAGGCACGGGCAAAAAGCCGGATGCTGTTTTCCAGATTATGCTGCGCCAGCCAGACTGCCGGGCCGGAGACTCTCTGTACGGAAACCGTTTTCTCTTCTCCGTTGTCTCCCTGGAACAGGAGCGTACACTCCCCGGGACAGTCCGTGGAAAGCTCCACGGCTTTATAGAGATCCCCGTAGGCATGGCGCGCAATCGTAATCGGTTTTTTCCAGGTGCCGACAACCGGTTTGATGCTGTCGATTACGATAGGCGTTCTGAAAATCGTGCCGCCCATGATCGACCGGATCGTGCCGTTTGGTGATGGCCAAAGCCTCGTCAGCTGCGGATACTCTTCCATCCGCTTTTTATTCGGCGTGATCGTAGCACATTTGACGGCTACACCGAGACGCAGAGCCGCCCGGGCAGCCTCTGCCGTAACGCTGTCCTCCGTAGCGTTGCGGTTGAGCAGACCGAGATCATAATACTCCGTCTTCAGGTCGACAAACGGAAGAATCAGCTTCTCTTTGATCATTGCCCAGATGATGCGCGTCATTTCATCCCCATCCATCTCCACCAATGGGGTCTTCATTCGGATTTTATCCATTGTTGTTCCTCGCATAATAATTCATCAGACAGCCGTCCGCCAGAATCTGCCGTTCATCTTCCGTAAGGCCGCGGCAGTACAGCGTCAGTTCCAGTACTTCTTTGCCGCGGATCAGCTTCGCAGGGAAAACCTCCTGTCCATTCAGCAGGCCGGAGCGGAGCTGCGGCACATAAATGCGGTCGCCCGCACGGAATGCCGGTGCCGTTTCCTTATCGATCGTAAACGGGACAATTCCCCAGTTGATGCAGTTTGAACGGTAGCGTTTCGTTGCATACTCATAACAGATATTTCCGAAACCGCCCAATACCTTCTGGCAGGAGGCAGCCTGTTCCCGCGCGGAGCCATCGCCGGGTTTGCAGGCAAATATGCAGCTGCCAAAGCTTGTATACCCCGCGTCCGCACCGGCAAGTTCAAGCGTCTGCATCAGTTCTGCGTTCTCTTTTCCTCTGGACAGATCCAGTGCGAGCTCACGGACTTTTTTGCTGAGAGGCACATACTCCGGCACACGCCGGCTGAGCGCAAATTCCGAGAGGCGGATGGGGTTGGAGCGAAGGGAGGATGTTTCTCCGGACGGAATCAGTTCGTCCGTCGTTGTCACCTCGTCTTCAATGACAGCACAGAGCTCCAGAAGGAGATTCTCTTTCAGAGAAGGCATTGCAGGCCAGTCAGTAATATTCGGCCCGAGGCGGAGCTCTTCCGAGGGCTCCGGCCTGCCGAAGCCGTTATAGACGCGTTTTGAGTAGATGCTGTCATCATAGCGGTATTCCCGTGGCGTCACAGTATAGTCTATATCGGTTGCAGCAGTAAGTATGCCGCCGTTCCGCGCTGTTGCGGCAATGGAACGTGCATCCATCAGGGCAACTGCCGCAATTTGCCCGTCGGCAGGCTTTGAGCCTTCCCGGTTCGGGAAGTTCCGCGTGGCATGACGGATGGAAAGCGTATTGTTGGCTGGGGTGTCTCCCGCGCCGAAGCACGGGCCGCAGAAGCACGGCTTTACTACCGCACCGGCTTCCAGCAGCTCACTGACCAGCCCATCTTTCACGGCTGCAAGATTCACAGGCGCAGAGGAAGGATATACCGAGAGATCAAATTCTCCCGGGCCGATGCTCTGGTCCTTCAGAATATCAGCTGCTTCGGAAAGATTGTCATACATTCCTCCGCTGCAGCCGACGATAACCCCCTGAGAGACACGCACTTTCCCGTCTTTCCCGATATTCCGGCCAAGGTCTATCTTCACCTTCCCGTTCAGTGCACGGTTACACTCTTCCTCTGTTTTCCGGAAAATCTCCTCCGGATTCGCCTGCAGCTCGTGAATCGTATACGCTTTTGAGGGATGGAATGGAAGCGCGATCATACTCTCCATCTCATCCAGGTTCACCGTGATCATCGAATCGTAATATGCGCCATCAATCGTGCGGAGAGAATGGTAATCCTCCGCACGCCCGATATTGTCATACCAGGCCTTAACGGTTTCGTCCGTCTCCCAAATGGAAGAGAGGCAGCTTGTTTCCGTGGTCATGACGTCAATCCCGATCCGGAAATCCATGCTCAGGGGGGCAATGCCCGGACCGGCAAACTCCAGAATTTTGTTCTTGACAAATCCACGGGGAAATGTCTCGGAAACTAGAGCGAGCGCTACATCATGCGGGCCGATGCCGTGCGGAACAGTACCTGTCATCCATACCAGCACAACCTCCGGAGCCGGTACATCATAGGTGTTCTTCAGGAGCTGTTTAACCAGTTCGCCTCCGCCCTCTCCGAAACCGAGCGTTCCGTAACAGCCGTAACGGGTGTGGGAATCGCTCCCGAGAATCATCCTGCCGCAGGCAGCAAGCTTTTCTCTTGCAAACTGATGAATGACCGCCTGATTTGCGGGGACGTAAATCCCACCGTATTTTCTGGCGGCTGACAGGCCGAAGACATGGTCGTCCTCATTGATCGTGCCCCCGACGGAACAGAGACTGTTGTGGCAGTTCGTCAGCGCATACGGAACGGGAAATTCCTTCATACCTGACGCTCTCGCCGTCTGGATAATGCCGACGTAGGTTATATCGTGTGAAATCAGGGCGTCAAAGCGAAGGGCAAGCGTATCTTTTCCGCCGGAGATATCATGCGCGCGCAGAATACGGTAGGCAATGGTTTTTTCTCTCGCGGAACTGTTTTTTTCACTTGCCGGAACCGGACGGCCGTTCTTCAGTACAACGGCGCATGCGGATTTTTCAATCATTGCCATTTGTCTGCTTCTCCTGTTTTTCAAGATACTCATACAGTCTGTTCCCTGCGCTGCGGATATGGGCAGTCATGGCTTTTTCCGCTGCCGCTTCGTCATGGGAGGCAATTGCGTTCAGCACAGCTCGGTGTTCTTCCGCTGACTGCGCAGCTTTCCCCGTGCTCTCTACGGTAGCCTTGCGGAATTTCTGAATCTTGGTATGCAGAGGCATCAGTGTATCGTAATAAACTGCCGAACCTGCATAGCGGTAAATACTTTTGTGAAAGTCACTGTCCAGCTGTTTCACTTTTTCACTGTCATTTCTCTGTGCATAAAACAGCTGCAGGTCAATCAGCTCCCGCAGCGAATTGACTTCTTCTTCCGTAATGCGGGAGGCGCAGGCGGCGGCCGCAAGACCTTCCAGCCTTTCGCGGATCTGATAAATAATCCGGGCATCTTCTGCGGTAATACCGAGCACAAGCAGGCCTTTGCCGCAGTCTTCAACCAGGTGCTGCTGTTCCAGGCGATTCAGCGCTTCTCGCACCGGTGTGCGGCTGACGCCGAGCGCTTCGCTGAGGCTGAGCTCCGTCAGGATCGAGCCTCTTGGATAGACACCGGTCAGGATATCTCTCTCCAGATTGGCAAAGATCTGGTCAGCCAGGGATACAGGTTTATGGGTAATCATGGCAGGTTCCTCCTTACAGGCGGCGCAGTGTTCCAGCGGACAGCTGCTCTATCATTTCTTCCAGTTCGTGAACGCTCAGCGAAGTCTGACGCCCGCCGGCGTATTCCTCATCGATTCTCTCCTTGAGAGCGACAACCAGCGGATCATGCTTTGTGACACACTGTGACTGCGTCAGTCCATAGTTTTCATTGATCCAGTAAGCAATCCCTGCCAGGCCGGAGGACTTCCCGATCATGACGGACGGTTTGCGGTTGAGCAGCTTTGCCGTATTGAAGATATTATAAATCTGCTCATCCTTCATGAGACCGTCGGCATGAATGCCCGCTCTCGTGACATTGAAACTGCTGCCGACGTAAGGCGTCATCGGCGGGATGCTGTAGCCGATCTCATTTTTGTAATACTCGGCAATTTCCGTAATCACCGTAGGATCCATACCGTCCATACTGCCGCGCAGAGATGCATACTCCATAACCATTGCCTCGAGCGGAACATTGCCCGTGCGTTCGCCTATGCCAAGCAGTGTACAGTTAACTGCACAGGCTCCGTACAGCCAAGCCGTAGTTGCGTTGGTGACCGCTTTGTAAAAATCGTTGTGCCCGTGCCATTCCAGCATTTCGCTCGGTACATCGGAATAGTGCTGAAGGCCATAGACGATGCCCGGAACACTTCTCGGAAGCGCCGCCTCTGTGAAAGGAATACCGTAGCCCAGCGTATCACACGCACGGATCTTGACAGGAACTCCCGCGTTCCGGCTCATCTTCATCAGTTCGTTGACAAAAGGTACAACAAAGCCATAGAAATCCGCACGGGTAAGATCCTCCAGATGACAGCGCGGCACTACGCCGGCTTCGAACGCCATGGCAACAGTGGCCAGATATTTGTCCATCGCCTGCTTGCGCGTGAGCCCGAGCTTATTGAATATATGATAGTCACTGCAGGAAACGAGTATACCGGTTTCCCGGATATTCAGATCCCTGACCAGTTTGAAATCCTCTTTTGTGGCGCGGATCCACGTCGTGATTTCCGGGAAGGTGTAGCCCAGATCCATACATCTTGCAATCGCCTCGCGGTCCTTTTCACTGTAGACAAAGAACTCGGTCTGGCGGATAATTCCGTAAGGGCCGCCGAGCCTGTGCATGAGTTTGTACAGGTCAACGATCTGATCCACAGAATACGGCTCGATTGACTGTTGCCCGTCCCGGAACGTGGTATCGGTAATCCAGATTTCCTCGGGCATGCCCAACGGTACACGCCTGTGGTTGAATGATACCCGCGGGACCTCGTCATAACTGTACAGATCGGGATAGAGATTCGGGTTTGCAACGTCCTGTAGGGAATAGCGGTAGTTTTTCTGCTCCAGCAGATTTGATTTATTGGACAATTCCAGCATAGCAGTGCCTCACAACAAAAGAATCAGCAAGTATTAATGTATACAAAAATACTTGCTGACAATTATACACATTTTCAAGAATTCGTCAAGAAATATTTTCCGCTGCGGACCACAACACAACCCCGGAAGCAGGGGGAAGAGTAAAGCGGACAAAACTGTCCCGGGTTTCTATTTTGTGGGCGGAAAGAACATCCATATAATCAGGACGGTTTGCCCGGAGTATAAATTCCGCCGGAGCATCATCGCAGTTAACGGCTGCAATGACTTCCTCATCCCCTGCCTCTCTGGTATACGCATACTGCCGGTTGCGCAGCAGAAGTTCACGATAGACGCCATATGCCAGTGCGCTGCTGTGTGATCTGACAGCTGCGAGGGTTCCGATCAACTCCGTGCAGGCATTGGGCTGCAGTTCGGCAAGCTTCAGAGCAGGGCGGATGGCATCATCGGAACCGCCGCGCTGCTTGATCCCCTCGATTGCAAACTCGGAACCGTAGTATACAGATGGAATCCCGGGAAGAGTAAAGAGCAGGATATACAGAGGCGTCAGATGCGCTTTCTCCGTCAGCCTGGTAAAGACACGCTCCACATCATGGTTATCCGCAAACATATAGAGATTGTTGGTCTGCCCGCCGAGCATGCGGAGCGAGCGCTGGACAGTGTGGGCAATTTCAAAATAATTACGGTCATTGTGGCCGGACCAGAGCGCCTTGTTAAGGGCATAGTCCGTAACGCTGTGAAGCAGTGAGTCATTGACCCAGCGATTATATTCGCCGTGGATAACCTCCCCCATCAGCCAGAAATCCGGCTTGATCTGATCCGCAAGGGAGCGCAGCTCGCGCAGGAAATCAAAATCAAGCAAATCCGCAGTATCCAGACGCAGCCCGTCGATGTCGAATTCATTCACCCAGAATCTGACAGTATCCAGATGATAAGCCCGCACATCTGGATGGTGCAGATTCAGCTTTGCGAGCAGATCGTAGCCGCCCCAGGTGTCATAGGAAAAGCCATCGTTGAAGCTGTTGTTGCCCTGGAAATTCACGTTGCAGTACCACCACTGATAAGGCGACTGTTCTCTCTTTTCTCGCACCTCTCGGAATGCGAAAAAATCGCGCCCGGTATGGTTGAACACGGCATCCAGTACGACCCGTATGCCGGCGTCATGGCAGGCGGCAACAAAGTCACGCAGATCCTGATTGGTTCCAAGCCGGGAATCCATCCTGCGGTAATCCGTGGTCTCATAGCCATGGCCGACAGATTCAAACAGCGGCCCGATATACAAAGCAGTGAAGCCGAGTGATCGGATATGGGAAATCCATGGGAGCAGATCCTTCAGGCGGTGAACAGGTTCCACATATCTGTTCTGTTTCGGCGCTCCGCTCAGGCCGAGAGGATAAATATGATAGAAAACCGCTTCATGATACCAGGCCATTATTTCCTCTTCTTCCGTCTTTTCCTGCTGATTCCGTCCACCAGCGCGCGAATGACAATCATCAGGATCGCCAGGGCAAGAATGACACAGATAGCCGCAATGGCAACGCCAATCCAGCCGGCCTCGCCGAACAGCTGCCGCACAACAGACAAGGCCCCGGTGTACGGAATACTGCGGGAAGAGCTGTAACCGCAGACACTGCAAACGCCTTTTTCCTCTCCGTCGGATCTGAAGGTTGCCGGTGTCGTTTCCGTCCAGACCATGGTGTGGGTACCCTTGTCACTGATCTCAGTGCTGCCGGGCTTCAGGCTGGTATGCCAGTGATAATCTTCGTCAGTGGTCCAGGCGCTGTCCCAGTCATCAATAAAAATGCCTTCTTCCGGCGTGGGTTCCGGCGTTGGAACGGGAGTCGGCTCCGGCGTCGGGGCTGGCGTCGGTTCAGGAGTGGGCTCGGGGGTCGGCGTAGCGACAAAATTGACATGCAGTTCAGCCGGCTGCGTTCTCACTTCGGAAACGTCGTTGATAAAGAGGCAGCAGATCTTCCACCCGTTCATTTCGTTCGGCACGCTGTGAAGATTACAGCGCACTCCGTTGCCTCTGCCGAGGTCGGAGATAACGGCAGTTGTGTTGGGAAAATGATCCTGAATATCTTCAGCGCTGAATTCTTCTCCTTCCGGAGGTATCAGCATCCAGACAAAGGAAGAATAATATGGAGCTGCAGATGCCGTAAAGGAGAAAACATCCCCGGCATCATGCGTTTCATCTGTAGGGTTATGCCAGATATCAGGCTTGATTTGCAGCGGGTAAATACGACGGGTAACGGTAGCAGTGCTTCCATCCGCCGATGCGACAAGCGACGCCTCTTCATTGTTGATAACAGCTCCGGTGCGGGATGAGAAAAGTGAGCTGCCGTCTGCTGAGGAAAGCTTGATATATAAAGTATAATAACGCGCACGTACATAATCATTGCAGGGACTGCCGTAATCATCAACCAGTGACCAGCCTGTTACCGTTACGTTGCCCGACTTGGCCGCAACACGGAACGCAGAAATCTCCTGCCCGACATATGGAAGATCATTGCCGGTATTGCTGCCGGGGAATGTCTGCAGAACGACTCTTTCAAGATCAGCATGCGCTACAGTTATACCTGCAAAAAAAATGCACAGAAGCAGGAAGGCTACAACCATCTTTCTGCTCTTCATAATACACCTCACGGAATAACTTTTCATATATTTTGTATATTATATCACTTGATTTCACAAGGTCAAGTATATATAATCAGAGGCATGAAACTTTTTAACGCAGGAAAATGTGATATTGCCGTTATCGGAGCCGGGCATGCCGGTATAGAAGCTGCCCTTGCCGCGGCACGGCTTGGAATGGATACTGTCTGTTTTACAGTCAATCTGGACAGCACGGGAAACATGCCCTGTAACCCCGCTATTGGAGGGACGGGCAAAGGGCATCTTGTGCGGGAACTGGACGCACTCGGAGGGGAAATGGCAAAAGCCGCCGACAAAGCCTGCATCCAGTACCGGATGCTCAACCTCGGGAAGGGTCCGGCTGTACATTCCCTGCGTGCGCAGGCAGACAGACGCCGTTACCAGGAAGTAATGAAGCAGACTCTTGAACAGCAGGATCATCTGCGAGTAAAGCAGGCAGAGGTGATTGATATCGGCGTAATGGATGACAGGGTCGTCTCTGTGACGACGCATACCGGTGCCGTGTATGCCTGCAGAGCCGTTGTGATCGCCACCGGCACCTATCTTGACGGCCGCACCATTACGGGTGAACTGATTCGTTCCTCAGGTCCGGACGGGCTGGCTCCCGCAGTTCCGCTCGCATCAAGGCTCAGAGAACTGGGACTCGATATGCGCCGCTTCAAAACGGGCACTCCGCCGAGAGTTAACCGGCGCAGTGTGGATTTCTCAAAAATGGAGCTGCAGGAGGGAGATGCCGAAACCGAGCCTTTCTCCTTCTCGACGCTACAGACACCGGAGAACAAGGCGGTCTGCTATCTGACATACACCAACGAAGAAACCCATGAGATTATCCGCCGCAACATTGACCGCAGCCCGATCTATTCCGGTGTCATCGAAGGGATCGGACCGCGTTATTGTCCGAGCATTGAGACGAAGGTAATGACTTTTTCCGACAAGAAACGGCATCAGCTCTTTATCGAGCCGATGGGTCTGAACACCGAAGAACTGTATATTCAGGGCTTTTCCTCCTCTCTGCCGGAAGAAGTGCAGATCGAAATGCTGCACACCATCCCCGGGCTGGAACACGCAGAGATGACGCGCCCCGCCTATGCCATAGAATATGACTGCATCAATCCGCTCGAGCTGTGCGCCACGCTGGAAAGCAAGAAAATCGGCGGTCTGTACGGTGCCGGTCAGTTCAACGGCTCTTCCGGATACGAAGAGGCAGCGGTTCAGGGATTTGTAGCCGGCGTCAACGCCGCGCTGAAGCTGAAAGGCAATCCGCCTCTGATTTTGCACAGGAGCGATGGGTATATCGGCATTCTGATTGACGACCTGGTCACGAAAGGTACAAACGAACCCTATCGGATGATGACTTCCCGCAGTGAATATCGTTTGCTGCACCGCCAGGATAATGCCGACGAACGGCTTTCCGCTATCGGCATACAGATTGGCCTGATAAGCCCGGAACAATACAATAAAGTTCTGGAGAAATATGCCGCCGTGCGGCAGGAACTGCAGCGTCTGGAACGCACACACGTTGCCCCGCTGCCGGAGCTGAATGCCCTCCTTGAGGAGAAAGGTACCACACCGCTTACAAGTGGCGCTTCACTGGCGGATCTGATTCGTCGGCCGCAACTCTGCTATGCCGATCTTAAACCCTTTGACCAGGATCGTCCTGCATTAAGCCGGAGCATCCTGACGGAAGTGGAAATCAGCCTCAAGTATGAAGGATATATCTCCCGTCAGCTGAAGCAGGTAGCAGAGTTTACAAGGCTGGAAGAGCGTGTAATTCCGGCTGATCTGGATTATGACCGCATTATCGGGCTCCGTCTCGAAGCCAGAGAAAAACTGAAAAAGATCTGTCCGGAAAACCTCGGCCGCGCAAGCAGGATCTCAGGAGTCTCCCCTGCGGATATCAGTGTGCTGATGATTGCCATGGAGGGTGATTAATGAAGACTGTCATCCTTGGTTTTTCAGGAGGTGTAGATTCTGCCGTATGCGCAGTACTGCTCCGGAAATGCGGATACGACGTCAAAGGTATTTATCTTGATAATACCGACGAAGCCGCACGGAAAAGTGCAGAGGACGCTGCCGCTTTCATCGGCATCCCGCTTACCGTGATCGACGTCAGACAGGAACTGGAAGAAAAAGTCTGCAGGCCGTTTATGGAAAGCTACCTCAGCGGAAAAACGCCGAACCCCTGCATCATCTGCAATCCTACGCTGAAATTTCGCACCCTCCTTTCCGTCGCAGACGAAACCGGTGCGGACGCAATTGCCACCGGACATTATGCGCGGGCAGAAGACGGAAAACTTTTCCGTGGGAACAGTGAAAACGATCAGAGCTATATGCTTTGCAGGCTGACGCGTGAACAGCTGAACCGTCTTGTTCTGCCTCTTGGCGTCTATCCCAAAAGTGAGGTGCGTGCTATGGCAGCGGAGTTCGGGCTGCCGGTTGCAAACAAGCCGGACAGCATGGAAATCTGCTTCATTCCGGATAAAGATTATGTATCATGGCTCAGAAACCGGACACCGCTTCCGCCACCCGGGCCGCTGTTTCTGCATGGTGAAGAAATCGGGCAGCACCGGGGAATCGTCTGCTACACCGTTGGCCAGCGTCTGCCGGGACTCTATGACGGGAGAAAGGTATACATTTCCAAAATCAACGCTGCGGACAACAGCATTGAGCTTAGTTATTGGGAAGAGCTTTTCCGTAAGGAAATTATGGCGGAACGCTTCAACTGGCTGTGTGAGGTTCCGTCAGAAGATTTCCCGGCATCGGTACGTGTCCGGCATACAAAATGGGAGACGCCAAACTGTCTCGTACACATTAATCCCGACAGCAGCGTCCTGATCCGCTGCGAGGAGCCTGTGCGTGCGCCTGCCGCCGGGCAGAGTGCCGTGCTTTACCGGGGAGAGCAGGTTATAGGCGGAGGTTTTATTCTTTGAAATTAATTCTTTTCTTCTCTTGCTTATTCTCCGGAAAAATGGTAGACTTATAAGCAAGAAACCAACACCGGTCACAAGGTAAATAAAAAAGAGAAAAGAGGTTTTGAATCGACATGGTAAAAATCATTGCAGGACTGAAAGGCTCAGGAAAAACGAAAAAGCTGGTAGACCTGGTTATAGACGCCGTAAATAACGGAGACGGCGATGTTGTTGTCATTGAAAAGGACCGTAAACTCACCTATGATATTCCTTATCAGGCAAGGCTTATTGACGCGGGTGCATATGATATCGGAACAGTTGAATTTTTCAAGGGCATGCTCTGTGGTATTCATTCCGGCAACTATGATATTACCCATGTTTTTATTGATAACTTTCTCAAGATGTTCAACGACCGGAGTGACGAAACTCTGACGAATTTCTTTATCTGGCTGAAAAACTTTGCGGACAGAGAGAATATTGACTTTGTCATCAGCTTTTCCGCCGATTTGGACACGGCTCCTCTGATTGTCCGGGAACTGGCGATTTAAGTTTCAAATACAAAAGACAAGCGGGCTGAATACCCGCTTGTTTTTATATAAAGAAAACACCTCGCAGAAGTGCTTTTTCAGCTTTTTACCCGGAATCCTGCTATTCCAGTTCTTTGTACATGGCCGCTGCCGATGTCTTGGAAGCATTATCGTCCGTACATAGCACTTCCACTTTCAGGAGCCTCTTGCCGAGATTTAATTGAATCACATCTCCCGGCTTTACCTGATATCCGGCTTTCTGTTCACGGCCGTTAACTAGAATGCACTGTGCGTCACAGGCTTCGTTGGCAACAGTGCGCCTTTTGATCAGCCGGGATACCTTAAGATATTTATCCAGTCTCACTTTTTCCTCCGAAATAAAAACAGCCGCAGGTGCGGCTGTTTTTCGCTTATTTACTTAAGAGCGTCTTTCAGCTTGCTGCCTGCTTTGAATACAGGAGTCTTGGAAGCGGGGATGGTAATGGCCTTCTTGGTGAGGGGGTTGATACCGGTGCGCTCTTTGCGCTCTTTGACATCGAAAGTACCGAAACCGGTGAGAGCAACCTTCTCGCCGTTTGCAAGAGACTCGGTAATAACATCCATCACTGCGTTGACAGCCTTCTCAGCCTGTCTGTGGTTGAGGCCGGACTTTTCAGCAACTGCTGCTGCGAACTGAATTTTCGTCATAAATAGTTTTCCTCCATAAAGATTTTGCGGCCTGGCCGCATTATTTTTGTGATTAAGGTCTCTTTTAAAAAACCTTGCGTATCTTATCATAGATGAATTATGAAATCAAGTAAAAAATGCGATAAAAATGAGATTTTGTCACTTTTTTACGAATCTTTCATGTGCAGGAGGCGGCCGATGCGCTCTCCGCCTGGGATCAGCTTCATATCCGCGTTCGTAATGGTCCTGGTTTGTATGATTGCAACCAGATAAACAACAACCGCCACCAGCACTGCCGCCCCCAGACGAAGCAGCATTTTCATGCTGCCGTCTGTGCTGAAGATTGAGGAGGCCAAGTGGTAAACCGTAAGCGCAGCAATCCCCATAGCCAGACTGCAGAGGAAAGGCTTCCCGAGTGCTTTTGCAAGATTCGGGTTTTCGCCAAGCGAACGGCGAATAAACACATAGTCAATCATGGCCATACAACAGTATCCGAATAGGGTACCGACAGGGGCTCCATAAATATTGACAGACGGGATAGCAATAATAATCCAGTTGATGATGATTTTCAGCACCGAACCGGAAACCAGGGCAATCATCGGAAGGCGTTCCTTGCCCGACGCTTGCAGAATGGCGTTTTCCATCAGCACCATGCAGACAAAAAACGATGCGATGCCCATTATGCTGAGCAGCCCGGGACCAGCCTGGTTGCTGTTTGGATAGAGCACATTGACGATCGGATAGGACAGCACTGCCAATCCGATGCCCATCGGCATGGAAATAACGGAAGCAAGGCGCATGGCGTCTTCCGAAGTCTGCTCCGCCTCCTGCCAGTGGCCTTTTGCCATAGCGCCGGCTACAGCCGGAACAATGGCGATCGTGAGAGGCGTCATAAAGGCGGCCGGCAGATTGAACAGCGTCTGCACCTTGGCGTAAATCCCGTAAAGTACGCCGGCGTCATACTTTGCAAATCCCGCGACCTCCAGCCTGCTCTCGCAGATCCCGGGATCCAGAGAACTGAGGATCGCCATAATGGATGCTCCCAAAGAAATCGGAATGCCGATTGCTAAAATATCTCTGACAATTTCACTCGTACTCTCCGAACATCTGCCGGCATTTTTATCCGGAGGATAATACCGTTTCTTATAAACCAGCATATAGCCCAGTGAAACCAGTGACCCAATGGATACGCCGAGGATCGCCCCCGCAGAAGCGACAGGCAGGTCCTTGCCCATTCTTACAAGCGTATAGGCTATGACAAGCCCCGAAATCACCTTGAAGAGCACTTCCAGCACTTCGTCTACGGTAGTCGGTATCATATTCCCGTTCCCCTGGCAAAATCCGCGATAAGCGGAAACAAGACAAACCAGCAGAATAGCCGGAGACATGGCCCTCACGCTCAGTGCCGCATCCGGTTTGCGCAGATAGGCGCCTGCGAGCCACTCGTTGCCGAAAAACATAATAAGGGAAAACACAATGCCGATAACCGCAAAAGTACCGACCGCTGTACGGAAAGTTTTTTCCTTTCTTGCAGTCAATCCGTTGGCATCTGCTTCGGCTATCAGTCTGGAAAGAGCGACAGGAAGCCCGGCCGTAGAGAGTGTGAAAAAGATGTTGTATACGTTGTATGTCGCCAGAAAAAGGCCGTAGCCATAATCCCCTAGGATATTTGCCAAAGGAACCTTATAGATTGCGCCAAGTACCTTCATGATAATGACGCCCGCCGTAAGGATAGCAGCTCCATGCATGAAATTCTGTTTTTTTACAGTGACATGTTTCATTTCTGCGCTCTTTCCTCAGGCGGTTTTATCGGATTCATCTGCATTCTCTTTCTTCTCGTTGGCAAAATGGAAATCGCTTTCCTTCCCTTCCGCAAGGCGGTGGATATTAGCGCTGTGCCTCACAATGATGATCAAGGCAGCAATCACCGTCATCCAGATGCGGAGTGAATTCGGGGCAAACAGGAACACCGCAACCAGTGCTCCCACGCAGCCCATCAGGGATCCGAGCGATACTTTTTTTGAGATAAGAACCGTGATGCCGAAGGCAGCCAGGGCAGCCACGCCGGCCTGCCAGCAGGCAGCAAACCCGATAACTAGTCCGACAGAGACGCCTTTTCCGCCTTTAAAATGGTAATAAGCAGGAAAACAGTGCCCGAGCTGGCAGAAAGGACCGGCAACTGCCATACCCCATTCGCCTGCAAGCAGATGCCCGATATACAGGGCAGCAGCAGCTTTCAGCATATCACCGAGCAGTGTGAGTATCCCTGCACTTTTTCCGAAACGGCGGGCCATATTTGTCGCCCCGGCGTTGCCGCTCCCGCCTTCCCGTACATCCTGCCTGAAAATTGTCTTACTCAGGATAATGGAAAAGTTCAGCGAGCCAAGCACATAGGCAATCAAAGCGCTCAGTACAATAGTCATGTCTGCCTCCAACCGTTTTGATGAACTTTGGTATCTTAACACTCCCGGAACAGTATTTCAACATCTATTTGTAAATAATCTTGACCGCCGGCCTAAAAACAGTTAAAATAATTTTTATACTTCAGGGAGGTGAAGCGACATGATCAATAAAGACTGTTTTGCATTGGGTTCTTCTCCATCCGTCATCCGCGAATTGTTTGCCTATGGACTTTCACAGGCAAAAATCGTCGGTTCTGAAAACGTATATGATTTTTCGCTCGGGAATCCGAGCATTCCCTCTCCGCCGGCAGTCAATGATTCCATCCGGACGATCCTCAGCGAAAAGGATTCCATAAAGGTACACGGATATTCCATGGCGGCCGGCTTCCTGGATGCGAGAGAGGCGGTCGCAGCCGATCTGTCCGCCCGCTTTTCCTTTGAGGTAAGCGCAAGCGAGATTTTCCTGACCTGCGGTGCTGCACCCGCACTGATTTCCGTTGTAAAAGCGCTTTCTGCCACCCCGGAAAGCGAAATCATCATTCCCGCACCGTTTTTCCCGGAATACATTCCTTTTATTGCCTCCAACGGTGCAAAACCGGTTATCGTACCTGCAAATCCCCCGTCTTTTCAGATTGATCCGCAGGCTGTTGCACAGGCTGTAACGGCGAATACCCAGGCAGTTCTGATCAACAGCCCCAACAATCCTTCCGGCGTCGTCTTCCCGGAGAAGACTCTGCGTGCCCTGGGCAAGGTGCTGGAACAGGCCTCAGAACGGGTTGGCCATCCGATATATATCATCTCTGATGAACCGTACCGGGAACTCGTTTACGGTGATGTAACAGTTCCCTTTGTTCCTGCTGTCTGCCGCAACGCCATCGTCTGCTATTCCTATTCAAAGTCACTTTCACTTCCAGGAGAGCGTATCGGATATGTCTATGTTCCCTCTTCCGTTGACGACAGCCGTGATTTGTATGCCGCTGTCGCCGGAGCAGCAAGGAGCATGGGACACGTCTGTGCCCCGACGCTGATGCAGCAGGTGATCGAACACTGTGCTGGCGAACGCCCGGATTTGCGCGCATATGAAGAGAACAGGGATCTTCTGTATGGCAGTCTGACGGAGATGGGGTATGAATGCGTTCATCCCGACGGTGCCTTCTATTTACTGGTAAAGGCACCCGGCGGCGATTCCAAAGGTTTTTCCGAAACAGCAAAACTGCGCCATAATCTTCTTGTCGTACCCGCAGACGGCTTTGGAGCACCAGGTTATCTTCGGCTGAGCTACTGTGTCTCCAATGAAATGATCCGCAGAAGTCTCCCCGCCTTTCAGGCTATGCTGGAATGATTACCGTAACCTTGCTGGGAACCGCAGCGACCATGCCCCTCCCCGAGCGTGCACTGACATCGGTGCTGCTCAGTTACGACGGGCGCTCCATCCTCTTCGACTGCGGAGAAGGAACGCAGACTGCCGCCCGCAAGGCGCACGCCAGCCTGATGAAGACAGATCTGATTGCCCTGACGCATTATCACGGGGATCACATCTTTGGTCTTCCGGGCCTGCTGCAGACATATGCCTGCCTCGGCCGCAGTTCGCCTCTATGGATTACCGGCCCTGATGGGCTGGAGGAAGTGCTCGGCACAATCATGACGCTGGCAGGTCCTTTGCCATATGCGGTCTATGCGCTTTTCCTTTCTGATGAAAAGTGTATTCTCTCAGATTTTCTCCCGGGCTGGTCATCCCGCTGCAGCCTGACGCCGTTTGCCACAAAGCACCGCGTTCCGAGCTTCGGTTACCGGTTTTCTCTCAGCCGTCCCGGTAAATTCCGTCCTGATGCGGCCGCTACTCTCAGTATTCCGCAGCAGCTTTGGCATGTGCTGCAGAACGGAGAACCCGTCACGCTGGGAGACGGCAGAACAGTCTGTCCGGAAGCGGTAATGGGCGAAGAGCGCAAAGGGCTGAGCGTGGTTTATTCAGGCGATACCGCGCCTTGCCATGCGCTGACGGAAAAAGCACTTGACACTGACCTTCTCATCTGCGAAGCGACTTACGGGTGTGACAGCGATGCTTCTCATGCGGCGCAGTACGGCCACTGCACTTTTTCCCAGGCAGCCCGTACAGCAGATGATGCCCATGCAAAGCGGCTGTGGCTGACACATTTTTCTCAGATCATGGAGACTCCGGAAGACTGCCTCCCGAACGCTGCTTCAATTTTTCCAGGCGCTGTCTGCGGAACAGACGGCATGAGCATCACGCTGAATTTCAGCTGAATTTCGATGATGCCATGAAATGAGATCGTTTAATTAAAAATATATTAATCTACGAAAAGGAGAATAGAAATGGCCACAAAAACCGAAAAGACTGTGAAAAAGGTCACCACCGCTTCTGCTGCGAAGAAGACTGCAACTGTCGCCAAAGCCCCTGCAGCAAAGAAAACCACCACTGCTGAAAAAGCAAGCAGCACAACCGCAGCGAAAAAGCCGGCTGCAGCCAAAACAAGCAGCGCATCCACAGCGAAAAAGCCTGCCGCTGCAAAAACTACTGCTGGGGAATACAAACTGACTGCTGCCGAAAAGAAGTTGGTAGAAGCCTACCGTGAAGCAGATGCCGACAAGAAGAAAGCTGCACTCGCCATTCTGGAAGGCGAACAGGTAGAGGACAACAACGTGCTGGCAAGCATTCTGTCTTCACTGGCAGGTGCAGCCGGTGGTGCCGGCAATGACGCCGGAAGTCCGCTCGGCTCTATCCTCACTTCTCTGCTTTCATCTTCCGGTAATGCACAACAACAGGGTGGCAGTCAGGCCGGAGGCCTGGTCTCTCTGCTTGGAAGCCTGCTGAAGTAATCTATCTATATTATTAATAAATGAAAACGCCCCATGGAAATGTGTGAACCATGAGGCGCTTTTCCTTTTTAGTTAATCAGGCAACAAGCCATTTATACTTTTCCACACTGTAAAGCGGAACAAACGGAAGAAGGATGGGAACCGTCTTCACATACTCCTGATACTCGGGATCCTTGCCATAATTTTTGTTCTGGCGGATCTCCAGGCGGCGAGCACCGCTGAACATGACGAAGATGATGCCAAAATATCCGATCAATACCATAATCCACTGCCCTACGCCATGTACATTGCCGATGCCGGAAAGAACAACACCCGTCCAGAAAATCATCTCTCCAAGATAATTCGGGCAGCGGACAATGCGGTAAAGGCCGGTATCGACAAATCGCTTCGGATTGACCTTCTTCGCCTTGTTTTTCTGCAGATCGGCTGCAGATTCAAGCGTAATTCCACTCAGCATAACAACAATACCGATAATCGTCCAAATATTTGTTCCACCGTTGTTGTTAAGATGATAGAATACGGATGATACCTGCAGCATATAGAGCAGTGCACAGGTTACCCAGATGGCGATCTTGACGCCAAAGGTTACGTCTTTGCCCTGTTTGATTTCGCCCTTCATATTGTTGTTGTAGGTCTTGACCTTCAGTTCACGATAGGCGAGGTAGCCGCCGAGACGGCAGCCGTAAAGAACAAAAATCACACACAGCAGAGCTGTTCCGACCGTCAGATTGCTGTGAAAGAGGATCAGCATGAGCAGCCCTTCCGCTGCAATGGAAAAGCCGTAACCGAGAGAAATGAACCAGACATAGTTTTTAAATCCAATTGAACTGACAACCATGGACACAGCGAACAGCAGCCAGATTGTTGCAGGAAATACGGGATAAGACATTGCCAATAAAACCTCTTTTCTATTTTCGATGATATTAAATATTAAGGTAATAACGGTCCTTATTGATTGTATTCTCTCAGCCCTGCCTTATGCAGGATAAGCACTCCGGAAAGCAGCAGTGCCTGTCCTACGCAGTTGACGCTCTGCTCGATCCAGTTCGCAGCAGCTTCGGTGGAAATGCGGCTTCCGAGATAGCCCATTCCCATATAACAGATAAAAGTGAGAATGAAGATCGCTATCGCGCCTTTCTTCCTCAGTCTGACCGCAAGAACGCTGAGGCAGGCACAAATCGTGCCAAGCCCGAGCACCATCATGGAAATGAATATAAACGTACCCGAAAACAGCGGCGGAGCAACGACGAGCGTGCGTTTCCGGATCGGGAACATCAGGAGAATACCGAGTCCCGCAAGCAGGAAGCCGATGGAATTGACCGGCAAAAACATCATGTTGAGCACCTGAAAGTCGCATACTCCCGCAGCATACAGAAGTTTCCACAGCGCCTTCAGAAAGCCTGCCAGAAAGATATTCACTGTTCCGGCAGCAAAGCAAGCAAAAGCGTACTTCGGCATCTTATTGTATAGGTCTCTCTGAAGCAGAACAGCGATAATCCCGAACAGTGCGACAGGGATAAAGTCCATCAGCCCCATCGGAACTGTAAACTCATACATAGCCACGCCTCACTTTTTTCCTTTGCCCTTTTCCTTGGCGCGCTTGTCGTTAATGATATCCATCTCTTTCGCCGTCACTTCCGTGACGCCGTTCTCTTTTGCCCAGGCGGCGCAGCCCTTGAGCACCGTCGGCAGGAAAATGCGCGGAACATTCAGCAGCTTCTGCAGCGCATCATCAGTGAAATGGACATCCGGGTCCGTCCGGTCTGCGGCATAGCGCACGGAGGAAAGTGTTGCTTCACGCAGAGGAAGCATCTCCGGTACAACCCTTGGCGTTCTGGCAAACCAGAAATTCTTGCTGTCACGGTAGCCGTGACAGATCAGGACATTCGGCCAAAGGCGGCCTTTGACACCGTTGATGATATTGTCCCAAAGTTTCGGCTTCATGAGCACTTTATCAATACGAAGAATGAAGTGGGCGCCGTATTGCGATGTAATTCCGTTAAAATCCCGATACGGGGCGGGATAGCAGCCGTCTTCAAGCTTTCTGCCGATATCTTCTGTCGCATTTTCCAGATCGCTCATCCATGTGCACTCCATTACCTGATAGGCCTCCGACACCACTTTCGGCCGCGGTGTAGAAGGATCCTCCTGAATACACAGTCCGTCCTCCAGCGTAAAGCCGAAATTTTTCATCTTTTCCGCTGGTGTATCTCCGGGCCAGCCCTGTGCGACAATCTTCTTGTGGTATCCTCTGCCCTCCGGCATATAGTTGATGGCGATCTGCTTTCTGCCTGCAAGCAGGTGCTGCGCCGTATTGGAAGAATTGCGTGCTTCCAGAATCAGGGCGTAGTATCCTTTGCCCGCAATGTAATACGGAAAGCAGAGGGAATACGAGCCGACAGAGGTGGTACCGTCTTCCGCGAGGGAGGAGATCAGAACCGTCGGCATAGGAATGTACGAACTTGTCTGATAAAAATTATCGACAATCCGCAGGTCTTTGAAACTGCTCATAATGCTTTTCTCCTTAGGTTTATGCTTATTGTAATCCGGAGTTACTTTTTCAGCTCCAGATTATTTGCTATTACCGTGCAGAGTCTCAGAAAAGTTTTTTCTTCTTCCTCGGTAAAACCGCTGAAAGCCATCTCTTCAACTTCATAGAAGCGCTCGATAACTCTGTCTGCCATTTCGCGGCCGAAATCCGTCAGATAAATATAGCGGGTTTTACGGTTTCCGCCCTGAAAACGGCGTTCAATCATCTTCTGCTTTTCCATGCGGTTAAGAAGGATTGTCAGGGAGCCCGGTTCAATCAGGCAGGCTTCCGCAACTTCCTTCTGGCATTTGCCCTCATGGGATTTCAGATAGGCTAACACCTTCGGCTGACCGGTTGAAAGGTCTGTATCCTCAAGCCCTTTCAGAAGCTGCTTATGGCAGAGCGACTGCATCTTCATAAGCTGAAATGAAAAATCGTTCATATTATTTCCCCTCATTTTGATTTAAAATTATAATTCAAACCAGAGAAATATTAGCACTTCTAATACATACTTGTCAAGATTAATGCAAGGAAATCATATTTTTTTGCACACTTGATTCCCATGAATGGTGGATGTATAATTATTATAATAAATATCTATCCAGACAGAAAGTCGATTCGATTATTCCATGACACCAGAAATCACAGATCTGCAAAAACGCAGGGCAGAAAACATAATCTGGAACTGTGCGGGATCCTATAGCTTTAAGCCGGATTTCAAGGCTTTCGATGAGAACGGGCAGGCAGATCTTTATTGGAACTGTATAATCGGGTCTGTACGGCGGCAATTGGAGTACCAGAAGCTGGAAGCAATTCTCCGGAGCTTCCAGCAGTACGAAGAGTGCGACGTTTATGAAGGGCTGTTTTGGCTCGGTTTAGAAAACGCTGTTTTTGCCCGTGAGCTTTGTGACAGGCCGGTGTTGGCCGGAATGAGGACGTCATATGCATCCCGTTACGTGCAGAAGCATGCAGGCAGGCCTTTAAGCGATCTTGATTTTCTTGGCAGGCTGTCACTTGCGCACTGGCAGCGGATTCTCGGGCAGCAGCCTTCGCTCTCCGCCACAGATACTTTGCTTCTGGATGAACTGGAGTTCTCTCCCGAAGATACCGCTGACACAATAGCAAAAAAAGCATCTGCCCTCTTCCTGCAATGGTTCCAGATTACAACGGAAGAGAAAAAACGGCGAAAACAAGATCTACCTTTCCCGTCTTTCCTCAAAAGAAATGTTAAAAGGACATCGGTACGTTACCGGAAATTCGGTATTGGGTATGCAGATCATCCGGAAAACATCTATGGTGGCTCCTCCACCGAACAGGACAGCCATTATGAGATCAAAACAACACTTTCCGCTGCGGAACTCAGGTCCTTCATGGAGACAAAATACGGGAAATCCATGTTCAGCCCACGTCAGGTATCGGAAGCGGAGCGGGCTTTGTGCACGGGCAACCATCAAAACTGCCATCTCCTTTTCACCTATGGAGAACGCCTGCCTCCGGGGCAGGTACAAAACGCCTTTGAAGCGCTGTCACGTCAACGTGAAGCCGCTCAGGTCAGGAAAAACCAGCAGTATTATCAGGAGAATATCACCCGCAATCGCATAGCTGTTTCCAAGCTTTCTGGGAATATCCGGAATTCTGTGCTGATGCACCTGCAGCCATCGCTGATCAAGGCAAACAACGGCAAACTGAACTCCCCGCTTGTGTGGCGCGGAACAGTGCTGGGTGATGAAAACGTATTCCTGAAAACGGAACACAGCGACATGGGCGAGCTGTGTGTGGGTATTCTGCTCGACGCTTCCACTTCCCAGAAAAACAGGCAGGAGATTATCTCCACGCAGGGCTATATCATTGCTGAAAGCCTCACACGCTGCGGTATTCCCTGCAGAGTCATGTCCTTCTGTTCCATGACAGGTTACACGATACTGCGTATTTACCGCGATTACCGAAGGCCGCAGGATAACAGCGCAATTTTCGACTATGTCTCCAATGGCTGCAACAGGGACGGCCTGGCGGTACGTGCTTCTCATTATCTGATGCAGGATGACCCCTACGAAAACAAACTGCTGATTATTCTCTCCGATGTCAAGCCGAATGACGTCGTCAGAATTCATTCCTCTGCAGAGGCTGAGCCAATTCAGTATGAGGCACGCGCAGGGATACGCGATACGGCAATGGAAGTACGCCGTGCCCGGGCAGACGGAATAGCTGTTGTCTGTATTTTTACAGGTGATGATGAGGATGTGCCGTCAGCAAAGCTTGTGTACGGAAAAGATTTTGTTCGCATTCAGAATTTTGACCTTCTGGCAGACACTGTCGGTCGGCTGATCCAGAATCAGATTAAAAATTTATGACCCCGGCTTTATTGGCCGAGGTCGTTTTTTCATTCGCTTGAAATCAGAAAACGCCGCCGTTGTCAAAAAATGCTTCCACCGCCAGCAAACAGGCCGCTTTCTGCTCCAGCTGATGATTGTACTGACTTTTCTCAATCGAGACATCATGTCGCGTGTCCACCCCCTGGCGCATTTCTCCAAGCAGGCGCGAAAGATAATAGGGATTATCGAACATTCTGCCGTAGAGAACGATTTTGCCGGGATCGATCAGATATATTACCGACTTCAACGCATCAGCCAGGGTTTTTACCGCTCTGTCCACCAGCACACCGACCCCTTCATCTCCGCTCAACGCCGCCTCCATAATATCATGGATATCCAGCTTTTCAGTTCCCTTCTTCCTGCTGATTTTCCAGAGGACAGGGGTTTTATCCGGAGAGAGGATGGACAATGCGTCCTCCCGGATGGCCGTCGGAGAGGCGATTGTCTCCAGACAGCCGCTTTTCCCGCAGGAGCATGGTTTTCCACCTCGCGTAATGACCGGAATATGTCCGATTTCCGCACACTGTTCGCTGACACCATGCCAGATTTTTCCTTCAATGGAAAGAGAGGCACCGATACCGTATTCACATCGCAGGAAAAACTGCGCGCCGCTGGTTTTGTCCTTTGTCAGGAACATCTGTGCAGCAAACAGCGCTCTGACGTTATTCGCCATCACTGCGTGAAAGCCCGTCAATTCTTCAAAACGCTGACAAAGTGGGAACTTACCCTCCCTCAAAGCGCCGAAACTGTTTGTCACGCTGCGCCCGTCCGCCGAGCAGATTCCTCTGACAGCAATGCCGAGCCCGACTGCCTTCTCTCTGTTCAGGCAGTTTTCATCCGTCAGTTCAAGCAGCTTAGCAGAGAGAAGCTGAACTGTTTCCTCCGGAGGAGCATGATCCGGCAGTGGGATCTCACGGGAAAAGATCACAGAACTGTCCAGCCAGACCGCGGACAGAATTGCCTGGCGGAGATTGATCAGCACGCCGAGTGCGTAGCCGCTGCGGCTGTTCAGTTCCATCATGATTTCCCTCCTGCCGGCATTGCTGCTCGGCACTGCATTGCCTTCACGCAGGAGCCCCTCACTCAGCATTTCACCAACAATTTTAGTAATTGCCGCCGGTGTAAGACCGAGGAATTCCGCCATGCGCTTACGGGACATGCTTCCCTGCTCATGCAGGAGGCGCAATGCCGCTCTGCGGTTATTCCGCTTTACGCTCATCATATTGTCTCCTTCCAAAGGCATGCGGTTCATTCCTCCTTTTCTGTATGATTGGCACTTGCCATTTGTCAGGCAAGTGCTTCAAACATTGCGTGCAGTTTTGCCTCGTCCATTCGGACGGGGTTATTATTCATCAGCGGGTGCTTCGCGCAGTCACTGCAAAGTTTGTCCATATCCACTTCCCCGAGCTGAGAAAGCCTGGTGCGAAGGCCGGCAAGCTCTTTTAATGTACGGATTTTCTCTGCGAGTTCTTCCGTCCCGTGCAGCCCTGCAGCAATGCAGAGTGCCTCCAGACGCTCATCTGCATTGATGCGCACAAAACTGTCCAGCGTAAAGGCACAAGCTTCACCGTGCGGCAGATGATAGTCTTCACTCAGCGGATAACTGCAGGCATGACATGCAGCGGTTTTCGGCAAGGCAAAGCTAAGCCCGCCAAGCAGCGAGGCATAGGCCATGTTTTCCCTGGCTGTCATGTTGTCAGGTTCTCTCCATGCGGTTTCGAGATTCTGTAGAACCATCTTCACAGCCTCCACGGCCATAAGATCAGGAATCGGCTGATGGTTGACGCTCCAGTACCCTTCCAGTGCATGGGCAAGCGAATCGAGTCCGGTATTCATAGTCGTCCGTGGAGGAACCGTTGCGCTCAGTTCCGGGTCGACAATCGCGGCTGAAGGCATAAATACAGGATTGTTAATTGTTCTCTTTTCGCTGAAGTGGCTGACTACCGACACCTGCGTTACCTCGCTCCCGGTGCCGGCAGTAGTCGGAACAGCAATAATCTTCAGAGGCGTCTTTGGGAAAGGCGTCTCTCCATGATAGCAGGCCAGCGCATCCGCATCACCCCCGGCAATTGCCGCAGCAAATTTGGCTGTATCGATAGAACTGCCGCCACCTATACCGATTACGGCATCTGCCTGAACCCGCTTTGCAAGTGCAGCGGTCTCTATCGCACCGGAAAGCTGAGGATTTTGTTCAACTCCGGAGAAAATACCGCAGATACGCGGTTCTGCAGCCTGCAGTTCTTCGGCTTTTGCCTGAAAGTGCCGCCCACAGACCAGCACACATTTTTCCACTCTAAGCTCATCCAGTACGGCAGAAAGCTTCCTAAGCTTTCCATTTCCAAACCAGATTTTTACCGGCTGGGAATAGATAAAATCAGCCATAGATTTTATCCTCAATCTCATTCAGTTTTGAAGCGAACTTATGCATATTCTCTGCGCGCCAGTCCTCCAGATCCTGGCACCAGGCAGTGCTGAGGAAGGTTTTCACCATTTCCACTGCCATCTCCGGTCCTACGATCCAACCTCCCATGCAAAGGATATTGGCATTGTTGATTGCACGTGCCATTTTCGCTGAATAGACGCCTTCACAGGCAACCGCGTAAATTCCCTTATACTTATTTGCTACAACGGACATACCTGCGCCTGTGCCGCAGATGAGGACTGCTTTTTCATAGGTACCGTTCTGTACCAGCGGAGCAACTTCACTTGCCACGCGGTAATACGGATGAACATCTGTGAGATCCGTTGTTCCAAGATCATCAAATTCAATGCCTGCTTCTGTCAGCCATGCTTTGATGGCTTCCTTGGCTGCAAAGCCGGATTTGTCACTGCCGATTGCTATTTTCATAAGTGGTTATCTCCTTAATATATTATTTTTTATAGCAGCGGGCGGAGCAAGCTCCGCCCGGATTTCTTATTTCAGAGAAACAGCCTTTTTGGCCGTTTCCACAATGTTTTCAACCGTAAGGCCGATGGCCTCGCGCAGATACGGAAGCTTGCCTACTTCGCCGAAGCGATCCTGTACGCCGACGGCGCAGGCCGGGATCTTTTCCTGTGCAAGCGCTTCCAGCACAGCAGAATGCAAACCGCCGATCACATTGTGATTTTCCACAGTGAGCACTGCGCCGGTCTTCTTTGCAGACGCAATCACACTCTCTCTGTCGATCGGTTTGATCGTATGGATATTGATTACTTCAGCGTCAATTCCTTCTTCTTTGAGGAGTTCCGCTGCCTTCAGGGCATCCACTGTAAGGAAACCGGAAACAAAAATCGTCAGGTCCTTTCCCTTCCGCAGCAGATCTGCCTTAAAGAGATCAAACTGATAATCCTCCGGAAACACGTCCGGCAATTCCTTACGGAACAAACGTACATAGACAGGCCCTTTATAGCTGTCCAGCACCGGGACTGCCGCGCGCAGTTGTACTGCGTCCACTGGCTCAAAGATCACCATGCCGGGGATAGAACGCACAACGCCGATATCCTCCATGCTCATATGCGTACCGCCGTTGAGCTCCGCTGCAATGCCGGGATCCGTACCGACAATTTTCACATTGCTGCCAGCATAAGAAATAGAAATAGCCATCTGATCGCAGATGCGGCGTGTGGCAAATGGTGTAAAGCTTTCGATCCAGGGCTTAAAGCCATAACTGGCAAGGCCTGCAGCGATAGACGCCATATTCTGCTCAGCTACACCGCAGTCAAACATCTGTTCTGGGAAGTTCTCATAAAGTGCACGTGTTCCGCTAGCTTTTGCAAGATCCGCATCCAGAACGCAGACATGCCTGTCATTTTCCATCAGCTTCGCCAGGCATTCTGCATAAACAGCTCTCATTTCCACGATTCAGGCCTCCTTTCTGATTTCCGCGATGGCGGCTTCTGCCTGCTCCTCAGTGAGCGGACAGTTGTGGTTGCCGGGGCCAAGATTGACAATCCAGGGTACTCCGCAACCTTTCAACGTGTTGAGGATCACCATAGTCGGCTTTTCGCTGCCAATGCCGAGCTTTGCATGCTGCACTGCTGCAGAAACCTGCTCTACATCGTTGCCGTCTTCCACCTCAATAACATTCCACCCGAAAGCAGCCCATTTATCTGCGAGGGGGGCGATATCATTGACTTTTGCTACCGTGTCATCAATCTGGAGTTTATTATAATCGGTAAAAGCAATGAGATTATCCAGCTTCTTGGCTGCTGCAAACATTGCAGCTTCCCAGATCTGACCTTCCTGGCTTTCGCCGTCACCGATCAGAGCGAAGATCGTTGCGCCGTCTTTTTCCAATTTAGATCCCAGGGCCACACCGACTGCGCAGGAAAAGCCCTGTCCGAGGGAACCGGTTGTCATATCCACCCCGACAGTGCGGTTCATGTCGCAGTGTGAAGGCAGATTGGTACCGCCCTGATTGAGCGTCAGCAACTCACTTTTGTCAAAATAACCACGGTTGGCCAGTGCGGAATAAACAGCCGGACCTGCATGCCCCTTGGAGCAGATAAAACGGTCTCTTCCCGGCATTTTCGGCTGCTTGGGATCAATGTTCATAGCTTCGAAATACAGCACGGCCAGCAGCTCTGCCACTGACAGGCAGCCGCCGATATGACCGACACCTAGATGGCCGATGCACCGCAGCGTATCACAGCGGATATCTCTGGCTGCATCTTTAAGATTCGTGTTCAATGGTTGGCTCCTCCTTAATTGGTTAATCTTTTTAAACAATTATCAGTTTACCTCTCCCATCCTGGTTTGTCAATACAGAACAGCAAAAAGAAAGAAACTTTTCATATCTGACTCTTTTTTTATATTGACATCCGTTCTGCCAGCAGGTATGATTATTCACAGTGTTAAATAATTCGAAACTCCAGGAGGATTCTTTCATGAGTTTTTGCCCGGTTTATATTCCGGTGGGCGTTCCCACCTTTCATCTGGAAAGTGCACAGGATCAGTTTTCACGCTCCTGCAGCCTTCTGAAACAGATTGACAGTCGTTTTGTGTGTCCTGAGAAGATGCTGCTGAGTATCGATGATCTTTGTGCTTATCTGAACAGCATTCATCCGGATCTGATTATCTTCCAGAATCTGACCTTTGCCAATGCTGCCTATATGTCGGAAGTTCTCCGTCGTTTCTCCTGCCCGCTCCTGCTGTGGACGTTGCGCGAGCCCGTTATTGACGGCGGCCGCCTCCGTCTCAACTCTCTGACAGGGGCATACTCTGCCGCCAACACACTTCTTGCTTTTGACAACCGCCCGTTCTCCTATGTTTTCGGCTCTCCTGATGAGGAAGAAACGCAGTCTGTCATACGCAGTATCGTCCGGGCAGCCGAAATTAAAAAGGGAATGCGTTCCCTTCGTATGTCCGCAGTCGGGCACACACCTCAGGGCTTTGGTTTCGGCCGTGCACTGGACAGTGAGCTGATGAGCGTATTCGGTGTTGAGCTGGAATCCATCGAAGCCAGAGAGCTGATTGATGCAGCCAAAGGGTTCAGCGATGAGGAAAGTGCAGATTATATAAAGAAAACAGAGGCTGCCACCTGCGGATTCTGTGCAACACCTGAGCACAATCGCCTCGATCATGCTCGTCTGTATAAAGCCTACAATGAATACGTACGCTCCCATAATATCGGGGCACTTGCCAGCCGCTGCTGGCCGGATTTCTTTACAGCTTTCGGGACTCCTGTATGTACCGTGCTTTCTCTGCTCAATGATGAAGGAGTTGCTGCCGCATGTGAGGCGGACATCTACGGAGCATTGTCCATGTGGGTCGGCATGCAGTTAAGCGGAGAGCCTGTTTTCTTCGGAGATCCGGTATCACTCGATGAAGAAGAGAACACCATCACCTTCTGGCACTGCGGAGCAGCAGCCTGTTCGCTGGCAAGAAAGGATACAGGCGCTGTTGTCGGTGTGCACCCGAACCGGAAAATCGGGCCGGCAATGGATTTTGGATGTGAGGCTTTTCCGGAGGCAACCATTTTCCGTATCGGCAGAAAACCCGACGGAAGCTTCCGTTTTTTCCTGGCAGAAGGAGAAGCACTTGACAAACCTAAACAGTTTATCGGAACGTCCATCGTCATCCACACTGACGATGACAGCAGAAGCATAGTAGAAGAAAGCGTGCTGGAAGGATTTGAACCTCATTTCATTATAATTAAAGGCCGGCATGCCGAGACACTGCAGGCTTTGGCTGAAATGTTCCGCTTTGAAGTACTGCGCTTCTGATGAAAACCTCTTGGCTGGGCAATCTGCTTTCTTCTCTGATTGATCTGATATGGGCAGGCATTCTATGTCTGCTCTGTTCTCTTCCCGTCATCACAGCCGGTGCTTCCGCAACAGCTCTGTATTATACCATTGTAAAATGCGTCCGCCATGATCGAGGGAATGTCAGCAGCTGTTTTTTTCATTCTTTCCGAAGCAATTTCAGGCAGGCAACACTGATCTGGCTGATTTGTCTGCTTTATATTGCCGTGGGGCTCGGTGATGCCTATGCCTTTTCTCTCATGGGCATTCATGAAGGTGATTTTTTGTTCTACCTGAGCCGTCTTTTTTTCCTGCCTGTCCCTCTGTTTCTCCCCTGGCTGTTTGCCTTTCTCTCCCGCTTTGAGAATACTATTGGGGCTACTTTTCGGTATGCTGCCTATCTGACTATGCGTCATATCGGTATTTCTCTGCTGATGGCTGCAGAGCTGGCTGCACTGATTCTGATCTGCTGGATGCTCCCTATTTTTATTCCGCTTCTGCCGGGACCGTTCTGCCTGCTGATGAGCCTGCATATTGAACCCGTCTTCCGGCAGATAACAAAAGGAGATGGCAGCGATGACAGCTGGTACAATGAATAAACAGGAGATTTATTTATGCTAAAACTGATCTCTGATTCAAACGGAGAAATCTCTCTTTTCATCAACGATACTCTTCTTTTCCGGCATACACCGGATGCTCCCGCGGTGTTTCTTGGCGTAGGGAATGAAAAAATCCGGATGTTCCGCGGGAATTTCGATATTGAAGACAGGATTTCAGAACGTTTGCCCCTTCACTTTTCCGGCTACGAGAAAGTCGGGGATGAAACGCTCTTTCGTTTTACCCACCCCGCCGTTGAAGGAGACTACTGTTTAAGTCTGACGGAAGACGGGGCATACCTCCGTATTAAAGGAAGCTGCAGTGAGAAGCGCTTCACTCGTTTTTGGTTTCGTCTTCCCGCGGAAGAAAAAGAGCATGTGACAGGTGGCGGCGAACAGTTTTCCGCCCTTGACCTCCGTGGACGGCTCTGGCCGATCTGGACACGTGAACAGGGCGTCGGCCGCAACAAGCTGACGGAAATTACCCGCCTTGCCGATGCTGCAGACGGAAGCGGCGGAGATTATCATACTACCTTTTTCCCCCAGCCTACGATAGTTTCCTCCCGTATGTACTTCGCCCATGTGGAAAACTATGAATACTGCGAACTGGATTTACGGGAAAACAGTTACCATGAAATAGCTCTCTGGAACACGGAACTGCGTCTCGTGCTATGCTGTGCAGAGAGTTATTCCGCTCTTCTGGAAAAGCTTACAGCTCTGCTCGGCCGTCAGCCTACTCTTCCTGAATGGGCCATGCGCGGGCTTTGGCTCGGTGTACAGGGCG
>JAEEGL010713847.1_pt1 | contig 39337 bp, 24 predicted proteins | sample 9134231 | NCBI WGS metagenome assembly JAEEGL01 (sample SAMN16246548, study PRJNA631951) | gut metagenome | biome: gut microbiome; feature: rumen; material: fiber-attached | host: Bos | place: Iran: Karaj | collected 2018-10 | reverse complement strand
GTTGAAGTTGAATGTCCTTATGAATATGAAGAAATAAGTGTTGATGGTTATACTGGAAGTTTAATTTGTCCTGGATTTGATAGAGTTTGTACTGGTAGTGAATGGTGTAATGATCCTCTCACTTGTATTGAAAAAGAAAGTGTTAATATTGATTATAAAGAAAATTATATTAATGAGAATGAAGAAGAAGAGGAAAATTATAATGATAATTATGAAGAAAATGATTCTGAATTTGAAATGGAAAATGAATTAGATATTGAAAATTATTCAAATTCTGAAATTGAAAATAATGATTATGATATGGAATCTGAAAGTGAAAATGAATATGACATTGATTTAGAAAAAGAAAATGAAAATGTATATGATTCTGATATAGAAAATGAAAACGAAAATGATTTTGATATAGAAAAAGAAACAGAAAATGATATTGATTCAGAAAAAGAAATTGAAAATGAAAATGAAATAGAAAAAGAAATTGAAAATGAAAATGAATATGATTTAGAAACAGAAATTGAAAATGATATTGAAAAAGAAAATGAAAATGATATTGAAATGGAAATAGAAAATGAAAATGAATTTGATTATGATATTGATATAAAAACAGAAATTGAAAATGAAATAGAAATTGAAATGGAAAATGAAAATGATTCTGAAATAGAAATTGAAATGGAAATAAAAGAAGAATATACAGAAACTGAAATAGAAACTGAAATGGAAATAGAAACTGAAATTGAAAATGAAATAGAAACAGAAATTGAAAATGAAATAGAAACTGAAATTCAAATTGAAATAGAAACTGAAATTGAAAATGATATTGATTCAAAAAAGGAAAAAGAAAATGAATCTGAATTAGAAGAAGATAATAATAATGATTCTGATTCAGAAAAAGAAACTGAAAATGATACTGAAACTAATATTGATATTAGTTTTCAATTTGATTATTATTTGAAAATTAATGTTGTTGAAAAAATAATATATATTCTATTTATATTATTATTATATTAGAATTTTATTTTAATTAATTAATAATTTGGGATTTTATTAATTTATTTATTAATTTGAAGAAAAAGATTTATATGATTTTTTAAATTCACTATCAACTGAATAATTAATTAATATTAAATAAAAATTCATATTCATTAGTTATATAATATTTATAATATCTTATAATTTTTAATATAAAAAAGAATATTAATTATTACTTTTTAACTTTTATTATCTAAATAATTTTTTTACAAATTAATTTATCCTAAACAAATTTAAAATTAATATAATATTAATTTGTTATAAAGAAAAATAATAATAAAAAAAAAAAAAGTAATTTGATAATAAAACTATAAAAAAAACAAAATAATAATATTTCAAATCAATTTAATATTATAAAATACCTAATAAAACTTATCTCAAAATTAAATAAAAAATATAAAAACCTAATTAATAAAAATAACCATTATTTAATTGATAAATAAAAAATATAATATATAATTTCATTAATTATACATCAAATGAAAAAATAAGTTAAAATATAATACTATATATAAATATCCAAAAATGAAATATCAACAAATATTAACTTGAATACTATAATTATCTTTAAGTTTATGTTGATATAAAAATTCATCATCATGAATTTCATTTCCTCCAAAAAACAATCTAATTCTTTTAAAATAATTTTCCAAATCCAAATTTTTTCTTTTTAAAAATTCTTCTTTAATTTCTTTTCCAGTAATATCATCATCAAAAATAAATTTTTCTTTAATATCATTTAATTTTAAAAAAATACAAATTTTACTTTTTTCTCTATCAAAATTAACTTTTTCTAATTCTTTTTCAAAATAAGGATCATTAATACAATAATTTGGAATATTATAAACATATTTTGTATAATCAGTACATTGATTAATACATCCATTAATAGTTAAAAATCCATTTTTAATTAAATATTCTTCACATTTATTACTATCATATAAAACTGCTTGTCTTAAAAATTTATATCTTTCATTTAAAGAAATTTTTAATTGCCAAAATTTTTCTCTTAAATTATTTAATTCATCAATATGTAAATTACATTTATATGCTTTCATTCTTTTTATTCCATAATTAACATATTTTTCTTCTTCTACTTCTGGCATATTATTAAATATTTCATTTGATTTTTCATTTGTTGTTAATATATTTTGGTTTAAATTTCCATAATTTGTTATTGTGTCTATACGATATATAATACTATTTCTAGGAAAACAACATGCTCCCATTTTTTTTTTATTAATTTTTTCTAATTTTTCTTTTTTTTGGTTTTTTTTTATTTTTTTTTTTATTTAAAGATTATTTTTTTAAATATTAAAATTAAGTTTTATTTAAAAAAAAAAATAATTTATATATTATACTTTACCATATTGTGATATTACTATATTTTTATATAATTTTTCTTTTTCCATCATTTGAAAAGGAATATATTGTAAATCTTCTTTATTATAATTATCATTTATTTCATTTAAATTATTATATAATTCATCATAATTATTAATATTAGATGATTGATTTTTTAAATTTTGAACTTGTTTATTTTTTTTAACTAAATTAAAAGTTGCTGTATCATTTTTATCATCTTTTTTTTCATCCTCTTTTAAAGAATTAATTAAATTTTTATTTGTTATTTGAAGAGGTAAATTTTGATTTAAATTATTTTTTTCTATTATTTTTTCTGTATTTTCATTATTTAAATTATCATTTTTATAATTATTAAATCTATCAATTAATCCAGAATAACTATCATTATAATTTTTATTAGTTTTATTTAATGATTTTAATTTATTTTGTTCATAATAATTACTATTATCATCTTCAATTTCATTTAATTCTTGTTCATAATTATTTAAATACTCATTATTATTATTATTAAAATTATTATATTGTTCATTATTAATATCATTTAATTTTTCATTTGCATATTCTTTTAATCTATTTTCAATATCTTCTAATGAGTCATTATTATTAAAATTATTATTTAAATTATCATTAAAATTATTATAATTATTTCTATAATTATAATTATTATCTTTATTTTGAGCAGGATTATCAAAATAATTTATTTCATTATTATTTTTATTATTAATTATATTAACATATGTATTTTTTTTCTTATTTGTATTTATTTGATTTTGATTTATTTTTTGAGTATTTGAAATATTTGATAATGGAGTTCTTTTTTTTTGAGATAAAGTCTGATATTGTTGAGATGAATTATTTTTATTATTTCTTGATGAATTTGGGGGAGGAGTTTCTATTGTAATATAAGATTTAATTCCTTGAAATAAATAACTATTACTATAATCATTTGTTAAATTTTCAATTTTATTTTTTTGATTTTTTATAAGTTTTGTTTTTTTATTATTATTAATATAATTTGAATTATTATTATATGGAAAATTAAAATTATTATTATTATTGTTATTTTTTTTTATATTATTTGAAATATTATTATTTGTTTTAATATTTTTATTATATGATATAATTTTGTCTTTATTTTCTTTATTTAATAAATTATTTTTCTTTTGATTTATTTGAATATTATAATTATTATTTAATTCTTTTATTTTTGCAAAGTTTTTTTCATTATTTTTTATCACAGGTTCATCTAATTTAATAGAATATTCATTTTCTTTATTATCATTTTCATCTTTTTTTTTATCTATATCAGACATCATTTTAAATATATTTACTATTTCAATTAATTTTTTATTTTCATCTGTTAATATATTATTAGAGTTATGTAACTTTTTTATTTTATCATTTAATTCATTAATTAATTTATCTTTTTTTTTTAGTTCTAAAATATAATAATCTTTATCATAACTTTCTTTATTTTTATTTCTATTAATAAAGAAATTAATTTCTTTTGTTTGTGTTAAGTTTATATTTTTATTTTTATTATTAATATTTTTTTTCTCATAAATTATTCCATTTTCAAAAAATTTTTTTTGATTAATTTCTTTATCAAAATTACTATTATCTTTTAAATTTTTTTTTTGATATATTTCTTTATCAAAATGACTATTATTATAATTATTAATATTATTTTTATTTTGAATAGATTCAAAAATATTAGAAACAAATTTTTTTGAAATTTCTTCATAATTTTCATCATCATTAAAATTATTATTATTATTTAAATTTAAATCATCATTTTCTTCTGTAAATTTAATATTATCAATATTAATAATATTTTCTTCATTTTCACTTAATATTTTATCATCTTTAAACTTAAAAGAAAAAGTAATTTGATTTGACATTTTTAAATCTATTCCATTCATTAATTGATTTTTAGGTTCATTATCAAAAGAATATTTTTCACAATTATTTATATCTATTCCATTATTTATTGATTTAACTATAAAATCATAATTAAAATGTTCATCCAATTCTCTTTTATTTTTTTTTTCTACATTTGAATTTATTTTTAATGTATTTTTATTTAATGTTTCATTTATTGTATTTTCTTTTTTATCTCCTATATTACAAATTTCATTTTCCATTTAGAAAATATTTTTTTAACTTTAAAAAACTTATTTAGAATAAATTAATATAAATAAAATAAAAAAATGATAATTTAAAAATACTAATTCATATTTATAATTAAATAAATAATAAAAAAAAATTTCAATAATAAAAAAAATAATGATTATAATCCTTAAACCTTTATAAGATTATTATTAAAATATATATTCATTAAAATTAAAAATAAACATATCTGAAAGTTAAAAAGTGAAAAAAAAAGATAAAAACATAAATATAAATAACAAAAAAAAATGAAAAAAAAACATCTTTCGAATCAAAAATCAAAAAACATAATAGAAAATTCACAATTAAAGAAAAAACGTCATAGAAAAGCAGATGTAAAATGGACTTTAGAAGAAGAATATTTATTTTTTGAAATACATAAATTTTTTGGAAATAAATGGAAAAAATTTTCTCCTTATTTTCCATATAAAACAACTAAAGAATTGAAAAATCATTTTCATACTTGTATAATTAAAACTGTAAGAAGAGCAATAAATTATAATATTCATTATGAATTTATTGATATTCTACGTTGTTTTTATTCAATTGATCAAATAATTATAATTTTAAATCAAATGAATAATTTTAATAATATTGAAAAAGATTTAAAAGTAAATTCTGATATGAAAAATATTCAAAATGAAGATATTATAAATAAAAATTGTACTTCAAAAAAGAAAAAAAGAGATAATAAATATAATCCAAAGATACTTTCTAAAAAGGGAAAATTAACAAAAGGAATTTTAATTAATTACAAAAATTATTTATTTAATGAAATTTTAATGAAAAGAACTGATATTCAAAATTTTTTAAATACTTTTTTTCAAAATCAAAAATTTAATATGGAAAATTTAAATTGGCTTTTTGGTTTAATTATCAAATCGAAAATTATTAATAAATGTAAAAATTTTTTATTGAAATCATATTATAAATTAAATATGAATATTATTAATAATTTATTCAATTATATATGTCAAAATTCTTCATTAATATATTTAGATGAATTATTTTTTAGTTCTTGTTAATTTTTAATTCTTTTAACAAAAAATTATTATTTGATTATAAATTTAGTGTACATCGTTGATATATATTATTTAAGTGGATTTAAAATAATTAACTATATTTGTTGTAATAATGTATTTTAATGTGAATTTTAATATATTATGAAATTTTATCATATAAGGGTTTAAATTATTTTTTTTGTTTTTTTTATTTATTTATATATAATTATTTTAATTTATATAAATTATAAAAAATATAATTAATAATAAAAACTGTTTAGAATAAAAAATAAAATTAAAAAATTAGTTTTAGTTTTCTAAAAAAAATTTTTAATTTCATTTATTTAATTTTTAAATTAAGTAAAATATTATTAATTATTAAAAATTAATTTTAATTACAAAACTATTATTTCCAAAATTAAAATACATATATTTCATTTTTTTTAATTGTCATAAATTCTAAATTAAAAAATATTATTGTTACTTTTTGTAAAATATTGTAATTAATAATATAGTTTTTACTTTCTTTATAAAAGTAAATAAAGACAAAAAAAAAATTCCTTTTTCTCCTTTATCTCCTTTTTCAAACATTAAAATAAATAATATTTAAATTAAGAATAAAAAATAAAATTTTTTTTCAATTAAAATGGAAGTTTCTATTAAAAAAAAAAGTGTTAAGAAAATTAAAGAAAATTATAAAAAGTTATTAATTCCAATATTACTTTTTTTTTCAATTTTATTTGGAATTACAATTATTCCTAATTTTTTATCTAATAATAATCAATTTATTTTTCAGCCAATGATAAATTCACATGAAGGAATAAATAATAATTTTTTTCCTTTAGTTAAAAATAAAAAAGAAATCTTTATTGATAATATTGAAAATATCAAACTTGTTAATAATAAATATATTGATGATGAAAATAAAATTACAAATAATATTATTAAATATAAAAAAAGACAAATATTTAGGACGTTTTTATTTTTAATTATTGTTGTTATTGCAGTTTTAATGCTTATTTTAATTATTGAAAAAAATAATAATAGAAGATTAATGAGAAGATATCAAAGAAGAATTAGAAATAATTTTAATAATAATAATAATATTATTAATTTTAATGGATATCATAATATCTAAAAAAATATAATTTAAATATTTAAATATTTATAAAAATTTATAAAAATTTGTAAGTGTATATCATATTTTCTAATATTCTATAAATTTTAATTTAATAACAATATATTTCATTTTATAAATTAAGAAAATAATATCTTAATAAATAAAAAAAATAACCTTCTTCTATTTATTAGTAATATTCTTAATTTCTTAAAAAATAATTTCCAAAAATTTTAAAAAACAAATTAATATTAAATAAAAAAGGACATATAATAAAATCTTTATTTTTTAATTTATTTCTTATCAAGTTCACTAATATATCCTAAAACTAAATTAGTTTCATGTCTAATATTTTTAACATTAACAGTCCCAGAACCAAATGTATATTTAATATTTTTTAAACAATCACTTCCTTCAATATCATTAATAAAATATCCTTTTCCATAATCAGTATCAACAGGTTCTCCTTGAAAAAAATTAGGTTGAATAATTTTACTTTCTTTAATTTTTTTTTTTAAAAATTTATTATCTTCTTCTTCATTTAATTTATCTAATAAATTTTTCATAATATTATAATACATGAAAGTTTCTGGATTTTTTTTATTAATATATATTAAAATATAAGCATTTCTATTTACAATGGATTCAGAATTTTTTTTTGAATAATTTGAATCATTAAAATATATCCATTCATTATTAATTTTACAACATGCTGTATAATGACCAAAATTTAAATTTCCAAAATGAAAAATTACACCATATAAATCAAATTTTTCATTTTTTAATTCCAAATTTTCAGTAGGATATTTTATAAAAGTTGATATTTTATTATGATAATGAGATGAAAATTTAAATCTTTTTAAAGATATTATTAAAACAGGAGGAAATTTATCAAAATTATTTTGTTTAGAAAAAAATTGTCTTGATTGACAATATGCACAAGTTAAAGGATCTTCTAATTTTTCACTTATTAAAAATAATTTAAAACAATCTTCTAAATTACTTTCAATTTGTAAGTTTTTTTCAATTTGATCATTTTCATCTAAAAATTCTTCTAAATTAATATGAGAAATTTTATTTAAATTATTTTTTAATAATTCATTATCATATAAATATTTACAAAATTCAACATGAATAATATTATTTAAATCTAATTGTAAATACTCTTTTTTATTTGGATCAAGTAAACAACCAGGACAAAAATTAAACCAAGGACAAAATGAACATTTTGAATATCTTATATTATTAATATAAAATATTTTAGTTATTCTTATAATAAATGGATAACAAAATTTAATATTTTTTCTTTTTGTTCTCCACCAAATTTCTTCATCTGATTTTATTATTGAAATTAAAAATTTTCTATTTTTTTCATATATGTAATCATATAACATTCTTGCAGTAAAATTTTTTTCTGTTGTATTAAATAATATAAAATCTTTGTTAAATTGTAGTTCATTTGTTCTAAATTTGTGAAATAAAAATATGTCATCTGAAATATATGGAATATTATAAGTTATTTGAATTGGATATTCAAAATTTTTTATTGTGTTTGATATTGATGATATTGTTTTATAATGATTTTCTGGGAAAAATAATAATGTGTTATCTATTGTTAATATTTCATTTCTTGATTTTATATTATTTAATGTTCCATTTTCATATAATTGAGGAAAGTTTCTTGGTTCTGTTTTTAATATGTAATCTGATAATATTATTTTTGTTCTATTATTTTCATCATTTTTATTTTTATCATTATTATTTTCTATATTATCTATTTCAACTGTTGTAATTGTTTCAAAATTAAAATTATTATTTTCATTACTATTATTATTTTCATTATTATTATTTTCTTTATTATTATTTTCATTATTATTATTTTCATTATTATTATTTTCATTATTATTATTTTCATTATTATTATTTCCTTTATTACTATTTTCATTATTTTTATTTTCATTATTTTTATTTTTATTATTATTATTGTTATTATTAATATTAGTATCTACATTATTAAAATCTTCTTTTTTTTGGTAATTAAAAGGATTATTTTTTTTTACTTCTTGAATACCATTTGTGTTTAAAACTTCAAAAATATAAATAGTAGACTGTTCTTGATAACAAGAATCAATAATCATATCTTTACTAACAGGAGTTAATTTGTTATTATCTTGTGATTGAGTAGCAAAAATAAAACTTGTATAAGTTTCAATCTTATATTTTTCTAAACTATTTTCATTTTCTAAATCAATTATATTCATTAAATTATATTTATCTTTTTCTAATTCTAAAGATTTTATATTTTTTATTCTTTGAATTAAAGTTTTTATTTTATGTGTTTTATTTAAAGTTAAACTAAATTTAATTGGAATTGAATAATATGAATTTAATAATTGTTGACATATTTTATATTGTTTTTCTTCTTCTTCTATTTCTTCTTTTTCTTTTTGAATTTGTTCTATTTCTTCTTTTGATAATTTATTTTTTATTTCAAATAATGAAGTTTTATTTGATGATGTTGAAATTTCTTCTTCTTCTTTTTTTTCTTCTTCAATTTTTTTTTCTTCAATTTCTTTTTTTTCTAATTTATTTTCTTTATCTTCAATTTTTTTTTCTTCTTCTTTGTTTTCTTCTTCTTCATTTTTTTTTTCTTTTTCTTCAATTTTTTTTTCTTCTTCTTTTTCCTTTTTATCTTCTTCTTTTTCCTTTTTTTCTTCTTTTTCTTTTTTCTTTTTTTCAAGAATCATTTTTTTCTTTTTTTCAATATTTTCCAATCTTTTTTTTTCTTCTCTTTCAGCAATTTTTTTTTCATAAATTTCTTGTTGTTTAATTAATTCTTCAATTTTCATAAAAGAAAAGTTTTTTAAATTTTCAATTTTTGAGTTATGTGAATTATTTTCATTAAATTCTTTAAATTCATAATTAATTTCATCATAATAAATTTTATAACAAAAAGGTAATCTAAAAACAATAACATTAACATCAATTAATTTACTTAAAGGAATAGGTAAATATAAATTAGTACAATTTTCAAAATTACTTTTACTTTTTTTACATTTTTCACAAGTTAAAATATTTTCTAATTGAAAAGAAAAAATAGAATTAATAAAACTTGAACTTCTTCTAATTGAATTAGCCCAATAAATATTACTTAATTCTTCTTTAGTATTATTTAAAGAAATTTGATCATCTGGATTAGGAATATAAATTTTTTTATATTTTAAATTTAATTCTTCATTTAATTCATCTAAAACAAAATTTAAATACTCATTTGCATCTTGTTGTTCAAAATTACTAAATTCTTCTCTAATTTGACCAGCAATTTTTTTCAATTCTTGTGGACTTATTGATTGATTTTCTTTATATTCTTCTATCCATCTATATTCAAAAATTTTTTTAAATTCTTCAAAAAAAATTCCTTTATTATTATATTTTTCATTTCTATTTTTAAAATATTTTATTTTTGGATTTAAAATTATATTTTTTAATATTGGTAAATTTATTAATATTTGAGTTACTGAATTAAAATAACATGTATTTCCCATATTATTTAATCCTATTGGAACTGGATTGTGAGGAAGTTTTTTTCTTTCTTCTTCTTCTTTTTTCTTTTCTTCTAAATATTTTTTTTTTAATTCTTCTTCCATTTTTTTTCTTTCTTTTTCTAATTTTTCTTTTTCTTTTTTTTTACTTTCTAATTCTTTTTCATATTCTTTCTTTTTTTTTTTCTGTTCTTCTTTTATTTTTTTTATCTCTTCTTCATATTTTTTTCTTTCTTCTTCTTCTTTTTTTTTTCTTTCTATTTTTTCTTCTTCTTCTTTTTTTTTTAATTCTAATTTTTTTTTTTCTTCTTCTTTAACAAATTCTTCATTTTCACATAATTGCATATGAGTAATATAAGAATAATTTTCATTAAATTTAGAATCAATAATCAAAATACAAAAATCATATATTCTTTCTATTTCATAAGTATTAAAATTAGCTTTATGAAAATTTATTTGATTATAAAAAAAAACATTTGGATTTATTAAATTAAGTTCATTTATTTTTTCTAATATTTTATCAATTATTTCTATTCTTGAAACAATATAACTTCTTTTTGATCTTCCATTTGTTTCATATAATTTATTTAATGTATTAATAAATTCATTCATTCCTGCAATTTGAGAAATATTATTTGATTTATCTTTTAAATATTCATAAAGTTCTTTTGCATTATATACTTTAACATGAATTGGATAAAATTCAATTTCATATATTTCATTATCATTCTTTATTTTTATTTCTTTTTGACCTGGATGATAATTTTCATTTTCTTCTCTTGTTAAATTTATATTATTATCTTCATAATAACATATTCTTTTTAATACAATATCATTTCCTAAAATTGTAAAATATTTTTTAAAAAAATTATAAATTATATTAGGAACAACATAAAAATCATTTTCATATATTAATTTTTTCTCTAATAAATCATTACATCCTTTTTTTTTATTACATATTTTTTCTGTATCAATTATTGGTTTATCTTCAATTTCTCCATTTAAATATTTTTCTACATTATTAATAAAAGTTGAATCAATTGCATAAAAATATCTTTCATTTAATAATTTTTCTTTACATAATTGATCATAATTTTTTCCTTCTTTATAAAAATCTAAAATATTTTTAATTACATAATTTTCAAATGCAATTTCATCTCCTGAAATATAAGGATATAAATTCAATTTATCAAAACATTTTGGAATTGATTTTATAAAATCTGTTAATATATTTGATTCCACTGAATTAGAAAATATTTGAATATAATCTTCTTTTGATAATTTTTTTATTTTTGGTTTTTCTATTTCATTTTCAAATATTTCTTCTATTGTCTTTCCTGAAATTTCTCTTGTATTTGGAAATGATAATATTTCAAATGATAATTCTATTCTTTCTTCTTCTTTTTTTGCTAAACAAATTCTATATAATAATTCTACAAAATTTAACTTGTTTATTGTATTTTTTAATGTTTTTTTTTTGAAATATAAAATTAATGTTTTTAAGAAAAATTTATTTATTTTATATTTTTTTAATTTTTCTATTAATTCTTCTTGTGTAAAATCTTTTGTATATTTTAATAATTTTTCCATATATAATTCTTTATATTTTTCTTCTATTCCTTTTTTAATTTTTTCATCTTGACTTTTATATTTTACACAATCACAAAAATAATTTTTATAATTTAATGTTCCATTACTATTTCTTTTTACTAAAGATGAAGGAACTATTTTTTTAACAATCATTTTATTAATTATATTAATTAAAGCAGAATTATTTTCTCTTTTCATTAAATTTAATAGTTCATCTTTATTAATAACATTCATTCCTTTTTTTTGTATTTTATTTCTTTTTGATAAAAATTGATTTATGTAATTTACAAATTCTGAACAATCATTATGTGAAAAATATAAATATAAATTTTCGACAAATTTATCTTCTTGAATATAATTTGATTGATTAAATAATAATTCAGAAATAAATTTTAATTTTCCTTGCCTTATATCTAAATCATTTGGATTAAACATTGTGTAAAAATATTTTAAATCTGAATAATTTAATTCATTTCTATATATAAAATGAGAAAGAATTCCATTTACTAAATTATCATTTTGTTCTTTTAAAATTTCAGTTTTAAAAACATAAATATATATTCCTTCTCTACTTATTCTATTTCTATAATAAAATTCTAAATTTGGATTATTTTTTTTTATGTTTTGATTTATTATATCATATGAAATTAAATATTTTCTTGGCAATATTTGTCCCATTAAATTAAAAAATATTTATGTAATGAATAAGATTATTTATTAAATTGTTTATAAAAAAATTAAATAATTATATTATATACAATAAATTATTTTGTTTTAAAATAGTAAATTAGAGATAAATATTAAAAAGGGAAAAATAAATAATTTAAATATTATGTAAATATGAAAAAGATATATTTATTTATTTTTAAATTATTCCGCCTATTTTATATATTTTTTTTAATATCTATTTTTTTAATTTTTTATAGGATATATTAATTATATTTTATCATTTAAATTATTTTTTATTTATTTAATTTAAATAAATTTTATTTTTTAAATATTAAATGTTTATATTATATAAAAATTATAATATTTTTAAATTTTTATAAATTAAAATCAAAGTTATAAGTGCTGTAGAGTCAATAAAATAAAATAAATACAAATAAAAATATTAAATAATTAAAGAGTATATATTAAATAAAATTATTTAGTATATTCAAAATTATTTAAAAAAGAATTTAAAAAATATAATTACTAAATAATAAACATAAAAAATCAAATTAAAATAAAAAAAAGAAAAAAAATGTCTTTTTTTTTAACAAAATCACCAATATTAGGAAGTATTGAAAATCATAATGACATATTAAATAATCTTCCAATTGGAATAGTAATTTTGACACAAGGAATTCAATTATCTTTAAATGAATATATAATATCAAATACAAATAAATTAGGAAGAAAATTATTATCAATCCCAAAAGATAATAATATAAATAAATTTATAAAAAATTTAAGTCATTATCAAGAATTTTCATTTTATCATAATAAAAAAGAAACTTCGCTTTATGATCATATTTTTAAAACAAAAGAATTAAGTAATAAAACATATATTCATAATAATACAATTTTATATATTAAAGTAAGAAGAGATAAAAATAATATTTATATCTTAATTGATAATTATGAAGATGAAAGAAAAAATATTCAAAGTCAATTTGTTAAAAATATTGGATATCAATATTTATTAACTTTATATCATGAAATAAATAATCCTGTTAATTGTTTATTATCAATAGTAAATGATAATATTAATTTTAATTCTAATTGTGCAAAAAGAATTGAATTACTTATTTATCTTATTAGGTTTTTTTTAAAAAATTTTATTTTATATTTTCAAGTATCAACTTTTAATAAAAAAGAAAAACATAAACTTAATTTAAATTCAACAATAAATTTAGAAAATATTTTTAATAGAATATCTGTAAAATTTTCTAAATTGTTTGAATATAAGAGAATAATTCAAAATGAAAATTTTGAGCTTTTAATCAATAAATGTACAAATTTAGATTATTTCTATTTTAAAAACTTAATAAAAATGATATATCTATATTTTTATAAAACAATTCCAAAAGAAGGAAAATTTTTAGTAAATGTAGAAACAACAAATGAAAAGAACATATTAAAAATAACATTTTCAAACACTATAAAAAAAGAAAGAACAAGAAGTTATTCAAATGCTGAAATATTGAATTTAGAATGTTTAAATCAATCAAATTTAACATCAAATATTCAAACACAGAAAATGACAGAAAATATAATAAAAAAAATAATAGAAATACTTCATATTCAAAATGAATATAATTTTGATATTAAAAATAGTTTTATTTCAATATATATTTTAATAGATAATGAAATTAAATTTGGAAATGAAAATGAATTAGATGAATTGACATCAGAACATTTAGATTCAATGAGATTAATAACAAGAAGTGTCACTGATCCCACTTTTGATAATACTAGTAAAAATGAATATGATTATAATTCAAAAAATGAAAATTTAAATTCTGATAACTCAAATTCAGAAAAAAGTAATTTTGATAATGATAAAAGTAATTATAGTGAAAGTTACAGTAATGAATTAAATAATAGTAATATTAAACCAAAAAAAGTTAATAAAAGATATAAGTCTTTTCAATTTAATTATAATAATATTCTTCATAATCAAATTAAAAACATTCAATTTAATAGATTTAGTGTCAATATTAATAATAGAGATAATAAATTATTTGATTTTAGTAAAAGTAAAACTGTTCTTCAAATATTAAAAAAAAATTATTTAAAAGAAAATGGAAATAATAAGCTTATTAAACAAAATTCATATAAAAAAATGTTACATAATAATATAATTGATAAATTAAATAATCAAAGTAGAAATCATTCAATGTTTCAATTAAGAAATAATATTAAAGAAAATTATATTAATAATATTATAATAAAAGATAAAAAAAAATTAAATAAATCAAATTCTCAACCATTTATATTTTCAAATATTAATAAAAATGAACATGGAATTAATTTAACAGAAGATTTTAAGAAAAGATTTTTAAAACAGAGTTCCTTAAAAATTTCTAAAAGAAATAAAAATGAATTTCATAATCATAAAATAGAAGATAATATAATCGAAAATAAAAAAAACTTTAATGATAGTTTTAATAAAAAAAATAATAATAATAACAATATAAATTTTAATTATTCTTCTATAAATAAATATAATACTTTTAATAATAAAAATAATATTTTTAATAATAATGATACTTTTAATAATAATAATAATTATAATTTAATAAAACAAATTCCTTCATTATTTTTAAAACCTCCTGACATAAAAAAACAAGAAGAAAAATGTTGTAATGATGTAATGATAGTTGATGATGAACAATTTAATTTAACAACATTATCAAATAATTTAAAAAAATTAAACATTTTATCAGACTCGTGTTCAGATGGAATAGAATGTTTAGATTTAATTAAAAAAAGATTAGAAAAAAACTGTAATTGTAATAAAAATTATAAATTAATTTTAATGGATTTAATTATGCCAAAAATGAATGGATTAGAAACAATAAAACAGATAAAATATATGATAAATGAAAAATTAATTAATGAAAATTATTTAAATGTTGTTTTTATTTCTGCAAATATTGACCAGAAAGAAAGTTTAATTGATATACAAAAAAAATATCCTTTTGTAAAAGGTTTTTTAACTAAACCTGTTAAAATTTCAAAAATTAAAGATATGTTAAAAAGATACTATTATGTATAAAATAATAAAACAATTTATTTGTTTTTTATATTGGTAATTTTAATTTTTCCTTTTTTTTGATATTACAATTGGTTTTTTCTTTGTAAGTATTTTACGTAAATAATAAATATTTTATTTATATAATATAAAAGTAAATTTTTTTCTATTTGAGTCAATATAATTAAATTTTTAGTTATATTTGAAAAATAAAATAGTAATTTTTTAATTATCAATTAAAAAAATGAAAAAAAATGCTTTATAAGATTAAAAATTATTAATTTAAATTTATGTATAATTTTTTTTAAACTATCAAATAATAAAAATATAATATAAATATTTTAAATTCAAATTTTTAAAATTTAAATTTAATTAATTTAAAAATTTATTTCATCAAAATGAAAAAAAAAACTAAAAAAAAAAAATAACCTTTATTATTATAAAAAATACAAAAATAAACATTCTATAAATCTGTTTACAAAAAAAAAAATAAAATAAAAAAAATTAAATTTGATTCAATAAAATAAAAAAAAATAATAACTAATAGTGTATAAAACACCAAAAAAAAAATTGAAAAATTTAAATAAAAAAAATGGGATTAACTTTAGATACGCAAACATATTCTTCAATGACAACTTGGGCATCAAGTTATGAATATTTAAAGCCATATTTTAAAACAGAAGAAGAACAAAATGAAAATAATAATTCTTTAAATGAAAATCATAATTTAATTTTATATACTTTTGAATATAGAAAATATGCAGGAAATGTTTTATTAACAGGTTCATTTTGTAATTGGAGTTTTAATTATTATTTAACATTAACAAAAAATAATATCTTTTCTATTACTATTGAAATTCCAGAAGGAATTAATGAATTTAAATTTATTGTTGATGGAAAAGAAAAAATTGATGAATTTTATCCTATTAAAATAGATAATAATGGAAATAAAATAAATTATATTATTGCAAAAAATGAAATTGAGAAAGAGAATTTAAAAAAGAACAATAATAAAAAAAATAATAATGGTTATACTAATGATATTAATGAAATTATTTCACATAAATTAGGAAGAACTGAAAAATTACATTTTTATTTTAAAGATCATATAATTAAAAATAAAAATCCTAATAATTCAATATTATATGGAGAATATATTCCTAATATATACTTAAATCATTTAGAAAGACCTCAAAAATTTAAAACTTATAATAAATTATCTTGTAAAGTAAGAATTAATGCTAAAGTTGTTAATTTTATTTATTATTATAATAGTAAGATAAATATCAAAAAATAAAATAATGGAGTTTTTAATTTAGAATTTATTAATTTTTCTTTTTTAATCTTATCAATTGTTATTTAATATAGCCAATTTTTATTTGATAATAAAAGTTGTTACGTAATAGTAATTATTAATAATCTTTTAGGGAATTAATATTTCAGTTATATATATATATATAAATTTTAATATTAAAAAAGGAAAATTAAACATTAGAATTTTATTCTTATTAAAATAAATTTATTTTTTTAATATAATAATATTTTATTTTTCATTTAATTTATTTTTAGTTCTTTAATATCTTTTTAAGAATTTTTTTCTTTTCCTTCTTTAAGACATTAAAGATTAATTTACACATTTATACAATATAATAAAAAAAATAATTATTTATTATCTTATAATAGTTATTAATGATGTTATAATATATTAAATTATATTAAAATTATAATATTTTAATTAAATTTAATAAATAATTTTTTAACATGAAAATATTTAAAAAAAATTTTAATTTTGATAATAATTATAAATAGTTTTTTCAATATCATTAACATATTTTTCCTTAATTTTTTTAATCCAATCATAACTATTAATTCCTTTTTCTTTCATATTTTTTTTTAATTCATTTAACTTTTCTTTATATTTTTTTTCAATTTGATTTTTTTTATCATTTTCTTCAATTCCTAATTGATAAATAATATTACCTATTTTTTCTTTTTCTTCCATAGATTCATTTTCAGGTAAAGTTAATTTACATTCATTTTCTTTAATTAAAGAAGAATATTTTTCACTTATTTCAATTAATTCATTATGTTTTTCATTTTCAATTTTTGAAACTTCAGAAATAAATTTTTGTGTAATTTGTTCAGAAAAAAGTGAGTCAAAGTCACTAAAAAAAAATTCTAAATTAGAATTAATTAATTCTGTTATATTTACATTATTTGAATTATTATTTGCATTTTTAATTGGTTCAATATCAATTTCATTTCCAAAAATATTATCATATTTATCTATTACTTCAAATTTATTATATGTCTTTTTTTTTTTTTCTTCTTTTTTTTCTTCTTTTTTTTCTTTTTCTTTAATTGGTGAATTTTTATTATCATTAAAATCAATTTTTTCAATATCAATTTCATTTAATTTTATTTTTTTTTTCTTTTCTTCTAATCTTTTTTTAAAATTGTCACTTTGTATTTTTAATTCATCATCAATTAATTTATTTGCTTGTTCTTCTTTTAAGTTAATTTCATTTTGAGACTTTATTATTTTTTCAACTTCTTTATTTACTATTTTCTTATCAATTTTTTCAATTTCATTTAAAGTAATTTTTTTTCTTTCTTCTTTCATAACTTTAATTTTTCCACTTTTAGTTTGCATTGATATATGTTTTAATACTTCAGGTTGAGATAATAATAAATTTAAAGATTGAGAATATCTTAAATATCTTTGATCATTTATACTTTCATAATATTCTATTGCTATTGTATAATAATTAATTAATTCTTGAAGAACTTCATTTGAAAATTGTGTTTTTAATTTCATTTCTGCATCTAATATTTTCTCAAAGAAATTATCTGGAAGTGTTTTTATTGATTTTTTACCAAAAAATAAATCTTTAGTTTTTTCCTTTTTTTGATTTGAGTTTTTTTGTTTTGTAAAATTCATAAAGTTCATTTTTTTTAATATAGATAAAATAAAATTATTTTCTTGTTTATTTTTAATGAAAATTTTTTAAATATTTATATATTAATATATTTCATTAACAGTTTTTTTTAATTATTAAATATATATATTTAATTCTTAATATAATAAAAAAAATTCATTTTATTACCTTTATTAATAATAATAATTCATTAATTTTAATTATTTTTAAATTTGACTAAAGAAAAAATCATCTAAATAAAAATAAATTGAATTTTCTTCTAAATAATTTTCAATTTTAATTTTATCATCATTCTCTATAAAATAATCATTTTCTAATATTTTTTTACAATTATTAATAATTTTTGATTTAACAATAATTGAGAATAACCAAAGAATATGATTTACTTTAAATTTATTTTGATAATTAATAAAAATTAAAAAATTTTTAATTCCAGGTTTAGTAAGTAAAATATCATACATTAATTGTAAAGAATAATAATAAATTTTTTCATTTGATAATTGTTTCTTTTTTATTAATAACTTAGGATTAAATTCATTTGATTTTTTATGAAAATTAATATGTTTAAAAGTTTTATATTTTCGATAATCTTTTATCATTTGAAATAAATATTCAAAAATATAAAAATATCTCATTATATCTTTTAATTCATAATCAAATTTTTCATTAATTATTTTTCTTACACTTTTAACTAAAAAAGTATGAAAATGAATTTTTAATTCTTTTGGTTTTCTAAGAATAAAATAATAATTTTTATTGTTACTTTGATATTATTTCTGAATATCTTTTCCATTTATTACCTAAAAAAGTATGAGCTTCAAAAAAAAGAAATTCTTCCTCAAAAGTCCAATTAATTTCATTTTTTTTTTGATTTAACATTTTATAAAAAGAAATTTGATTAATTGGTTTATATTAAACCAACTTTTTTAATTTTTTTGACGCAAAAAAAAATTATTTTATATCTTTTATAGAATAAAAGAATTATAAAAAAAATAAAAAAAAATACTTTTATTTATTATTCAATTTAATTATGGGTTGTATAAATAGGAAAAATTTAATTAACTCTGATATTCAAATTCTTACTTTAAGAAAAACAAATGAAAATATAAATTCTATTAATAATATAAATATAATTAATGACAATGTAGAAAAAAAATCTACAAATATAAAAAAATCAGTATTTTCTGAAAAAACTATAAATTCTATTATTATAAATTATCCTAAATTAATATGCCAAATAAAAAATATTGAAAATAATTATGAAAAAGATATCACTATTACTCCTAATTCTGTAAATGGAAAAATTATTAAAAATCCAGATGGTAAAATATATTTAAATGATGATTCAAATTTTAATGAATCAGTTGTAAAAAATTTTAATACTTATTTAAAGAATTTTTATTTATATTTTAACAACAAAAAAAATAGATTTTTCATTCATGATAAATCTAAGATTTATGGCTTGTATAAGAAAATAAATAAAAAAATCAAATTAGAAAATTCATTAATAATATCATTTAGTATTTATCATATTTACATGAAAAAAAATGAAAATAACAACATTAAATTAAAATGTATTAAAAAAACAAATAAAATAGTCTATACAAATTCATTTAATAATAATGAAATAAATGAAATTACAATAGGAAGAAATGATGATTGTATAATTAATTTAGATAATGATAATATAAGTAGAATTCAAATGAGTATTATATTTGAAAATAATAATTGGTTTATTTATGATGGTTGTAAAGAAAAAGAATCTTTAAATGGAATTTGGCTTAATGCTATTGATAATAATATGATTATTGAAAATGACAATATATTAAAAATTGGTAAATTAATTTTTAAAATTTTATCTATAGAAGGTAATTAAATAAGTTTTTTTCAAGTTTGATTAAGTTAATAATAATAATTGAAAATTATAAGAATAATTTTATTATTTAGTTTAGTATTTATCTTAAATGTAATTTGATATATATTATGGAAAAATTTTAATATGATTTTAATATATAAATTATTAAATATCTTCTTATTCATAATTTTAAAGGGAAAATAATTTAATTATTATAACATTAATTTAAAAGAGTCAAAGTAGTTGTATTAAAGGTATAAAATAAAATAGTGTCATTAACGAATATAATTATAAATAAACTTCTTAAAAAAATGATAAAAAAAACAAAATAAAATCTCTTTTACTATTATGAATAATTTATACAAAAAAATACTTTAATAAAAAAAACTAAAAAAAAAATTAACTTAAAAAAAAAAAACTGAAAAGCAACACTTAAAATTTTTTAAAATAAAACGCCTAAAAAAACTCAATATTTAAATTAAATTATTTCAAAATTCCAATAGCTCTAAAAATTCCAATCATTCCTTCAGCAGCAATATCTTTAATAATTTTTCCTTCATTATTAAAATAATAAAAATTCATAACACAAATACTAAATTTTTTTCCTGTTGGTTTAACTCCCATAAATTCACCATCATGAGTTCCAGAACAAGTCCATCTTACAACAACAATATTTTTTTCTGCTACCATTTCTTCGATTTTCCAATTTACATCTGAAAAACCTTTTCTCATAAAATAAACTACACTTAAATATCCTTTTCCTCCATATAATAAATTTGGGCTTGCTGGAGTTAAAAATGATGCTTTTGAATCTATTAATTCTTCTGCTAATTTTTCATCTGCTGTATTTATACATTTTTCAAATAATTTCATTTTATTTTTGTTTCTTTCTTGTTCTGACATTATTTTTTTTTTGAATTTGATTTTTATTTTTTTTTTCTGCTTATATTTTTTTTTTAATTTAAATGGAATTTGGGTTTTTTTTATTTTTTAATAGAGTTTTTATTTCTAGAATTTTGGTTTTTATTTATTTTTAATTATATATTTTGGTTAATTTTTTTTTAATTTTATAAATTCTAAAATCTTATTTTTTTTATATTCAATTAACTTTTTTTTCAATTTATATAAATACAAATAAATATATATTTATATAAATATTTAAAAAAAATTTTTAATTAAAATTAAATAGTATATAAATAATGGTTAAAAAAAATCTACAAAAATTAACTGCAAAACAGAAAAAAGAATTAAGATTAAAAGGAATAAATTTACAAAAGATAAAAAGAAATTTCTTAAAAGAATTATATACAACAGAATCAAATAATTCTAATTTTTTTAATAAAATCAATATTAATGAATATGAAATAAAATATCAAGAATATTTAAATAATACTTTTAACAGTCGTTTAGTTTCAATGATAATTTCTTTTATTAAAAAAACTAAAAATCTTCCGAATAATATAAAAAGAACTCAAAAATTTTTAATAAATTTAGTTCAAATAGTAAAAAAATTAATGATGAATGAAATTGAAGTAACTTTATTTACACTTAATATAGATAATTATGATTGGAAAAATAATACTTTTAATCATGAATTATCATTATTATTTTTAGGATTATATACAAAACAAATAACAAATAATAATAGTTCTTTATTTTTTACTAAATTTTTAAAAGAAAATAAAAAATTTTTTGAAAATTATCAAAATTGGGAAAAAAATATAAAAAAAGATATTTTTAGAGTTGAAAATGTAAATTATAAATTTAAAGAATTAAATAAACCACATAATACTTATTGTAAATTTGATTTTATTGATTATAATGGAGTAGTTGATATTATTTATAAATTAAGTCAACCTTATGGAGATGAAAATAAAGGAGGGAAAATTAGAGTGAAAGAAGAAAATAGTTATGATAATATAAATATTGCAAATATTAATATTAATAATTTAAATAATAATTATAATATGTATAAGATTAATATAAATGATATTAATAAAAATAATCAAAAAAATTTAATTTCAAATAATAATTTTAATTTAGAATCAAATATTAAAAATAGTAAAATAATAAGTAATATTAATCTTCCAAATAATAATAATAGTAATTTATTATTACCAAGACCTTCTTTAAATATGATAAAAAAAGAATCTAGTTTTGGAGATAATTTCATGAATAATTCAATATTATTTAGAAATAATTCTAATAATTTATCTAAAGATGCAAGTCAAATTTTTAGTTTAGCTGATCCTTTTATTTTAAATAAAGAACAAAGTAATATTTTTTCAAAAAATCTTCCATAAATAAATAAAAAATTTAAAAGAATTATAACTATTATAAATTTTAAATTATGACTGAATGAAACTCCAATTGCAAAATTATATTTTTAAAAACTTTTTTATTTTTAAAAAAAATTATCTTATAAATATAAATATTTACAAAATGAATAATTTTGATTTTTAAAGTCAAAAAATATCATTAAATTTAGATTAATATATAAGATAAATATAATATAATATAATATAATATAAAATTCATATTCTAAAAAATAAATTTTTACATATAAAAATAATTTCAAATTAAATATATTATTGAATAAATAATTATTTATAAATATTTGATAATAAAAAAAAAATGAATTTCTTTGTAGAAAAATTTATAAATATTCAAAATCTTTTATCAACAAAATTAATATTTGATAAAAATACAGATAGAAAAAAAAGAAGAATAGAACAAATTCAAAAAAGACAAAAATATTTAAATGAAACTGATTCATTAAAAGCAGAAAAAAGTACTTTTAATTCAACCCAAACTCCAACAAAAATAGATGAATTAAATTTTACACTACAATCTTTTTTAAAAAAAAATCAAGATTTAAATAATAATTCCAATATTGAAAACAATTATATTAATAAAAATTTATTATCTTTAAATTTATTTTATGAAAAAGAAATAGAAAATGAAGAACAATTTTTTGAAGAAAAAGAAGTGAATATTTCTAATATTAATTGTAATATAAATGAATTAAATAATGAAGAAAGTATAAAATTTAATAATTTAATAAATGACATTTCTTCAAGTGAATATGCAAAAAAATTTTGTTCTTCAAAATTAAAATCTTTTATTCAATTAAATAATAATTTAATAGCAAAAAATAAAATAAAAAATAATTCTCCTTCATATTTACTTGCCTTATTTCCAGAAATATTAAAAAATAAAAATTTTATTTCTAGTAATTATACAGTTAATGAAATAATTAAAGAAGAAAATGAAATAGAAAATTTAACAAAAGAAAATAATGAAAAAAGTATTAAGTTAATTAATAAAACTTTAAATACTGAAAATAAAGATTTTGAAAAGAAAATATTTCATAAAAAATCAAAAAGTGGAAATTGTATTCAAAAATTATTAAATAATAAAATTGAATATCTATTAAATTTTAATAAAAATAATCAAGTTAAAAATAATAATATATTAAATCATGTTTTAAATAATTTTAAAACTATTTCTCCTTATTATACAAAATTATATTTTAGTCCTCTTAAAAATCAATATTCAAATAAAACTTTTAGAAAAAAACCTATATCAAATTATAAAAATACAAATAATAAAATTAATAAAAGCATAAATGGAATAAATAAAAGTAAAAAGGATTTAAATAAAAGTAAAAAGGATTTAAATAAAAGTAAAAATGAATTAAGTAAAAGTATAAAAGATTTAAGTAAAAGTATAATTGGAATAAATAAAAGTAAAAATTATTTACAAAAAAGTAAAAATGAATTAAGTAAAAGTAAAAAAGATATAAGTAAAACTAAAAATGAATTAATTAATAGTATAAATGGAATGAATAAGAGTAAAAAAGATTTAAAAACAATAAAAAATGAATTAAGTAAAAGTAAAAAAGATATAAGTAAAACTAAAAATGAATTAAATAAAAGTAAGAAAGATTTAAGTAAAATCATAAATAGAATGAATAAATGTAAAAAAGATATAAAAACAATTAAAAATGAAATAAGTAAAAGTAAAAAAGATATAAGTAAAAGTAAAAATGAATTAAATAAAAGTATTAATGGAATGAATAAAAGTAGAAAAGATTTAAGTAAAAGTAAAAATGAATTAAGTAAAAGTAAAAAAGATTTAAGTAAAAGTAAAAATGAAATAAGTAAAAGTAAAAATGAAATAAGTAGAAAAATTAAAAATAATATAAATACCAATATAAAAAATATTATTATGAATATTCATAATCAAAATAAAAAAGTATCTTTATCAAATAAAAGTGAAAAAACCAAGTTGAAAATATTTACTTATAATAGTTATTCATGCTCAAAGTCTTTAAATACTCATTTTAAAAATAAAAGTTCATTTATTGCTCCTTTTTATAATAAAAAAGAAAGCAAAACTTTTAGGATTAATAATTTAAAAATAATAAATAAAAACAATTTTGGATTATTTGATTTAAAAAAATCTTTACAATTAAAAATAAATAATCAAGACCAAAATATTAAAAATGTAAATAGTTTAATTTTTCCAATTAGTCATATTTTGGAGAAAAAAAATATTAATTTAACTTATTCTTCTTTTTTAAAAGTTAATTATTCATATCGAAATAAAAATAATTTGAAAAAAATGAGTTTATCTCCTTTAAAATAAAGTGAAAAAAACTAAAATTTTAGTTTATTTGATATTTGTTTTTAACCATTCATTATTTAGTATTTGTATAAAAATATCTATTAATAATTATTTTTATGAAAATATAAAACATAGTTAGTTAAAGAGATGACAATAAAAATTATTTGTTATATATAGTAATAAAATATTAAAAATATGAGTAAGGTAAATTTTTTAATTCTATTTAATATGATTTTTCCTATTGATGTTCTTAGGTTAAAATTTATAAAAAAAACTAAATAAATAAATCAATATTTAATATTAATTTCATTAAAATAATAATTTTTTCCTTAAAAAAAAAATAAAAAAAAATATTTAAAAAAAAAATATAAAAAAAATCACAAAAAAAAATGAAAGAACAATTAAATGATAACAAAAAGAGTTTAGAAATAACAAAAGAATCAAATGATGAAGAAAAACCATCAAAAAAGAAGATAATAATAATATTTTCAATAGGACAAATAATTTTAATATTTTTAATAATCTTATTTTTTCTTTTAAGAAATAGAATAAAAATATTATTTGATGGAAGTAAAATAATAAAACCATATGCAGACAAAAAAGAATATTCATTAATTCAATTAGCAAATAATATGAAAGTAGCATTAATTTCAGATAAAAATACAAAAAATAGTGGTTGTGGTTTAACTATTATAACAGGATCATTTTATGATATAATTGAAGGATTAGCAGTTTTTGCTTCTAATATGATATTAGCAGGAAAAAAAAATTTTACTAATGATAGTGAAACTTATATTGATAAAATAATTGAATCCGAAGGAAAATCTTTAATTACTACTTTAAATAATATGACTACTTATTCTTTTCATGTTCATAATGATAATTTTACTGAAATTTTAGCACTTTTTGCTCAAATTATTGATAGCCCAGAATTAACTAAAAATCAATTAATTAAAGAAGATGTGTTAGAATATTATATGAAATCTCTTGTTCAAATACAACAAAATGATTTTTTAGCATCATATCATTCCAAATTTTTACTTAAACAAATTGTTAAAGATTTATCAAATAAAAATCATCCTTATAATAATTTAAATATTGGAAATAATGAAACATTAAATAAAAAAAATCCAAATCGTAATAAAAGTTATTCTGAGTTTTTATTAGGTGATGTTAAAAGTTATTTTGATACTTTTTATAAAACTAAAAATATGACTTTGATTATTTATTCAAATTTAACTCTTAAAGAAATGACTAATTTAGTTCAAAAACATTTTGGTTTTGATTCACATTCTTCTTTAGATGTTGAGTCTTTTTTATTTCGTTCAAAATTAGAAAATTTAAAAAAAGAACCTTATGATTTTAATTCTTTAAATAAATTTGTTATTTATATTTCTTCTAATTGGAATAGTCTTTATTTCTCTTTTTATATTAGAAATAATGATATATTAGATATTAAAGTCTTTATTGAATATTTTAAATTTGTTTTTTTTTCTAGAGCAGAAAATACTTTATTTCGTCATTTATTTATGGATGGGTTAATTCATAAAATTACTATTGATGAAAGTGATATTGGATATAAAAATTTTAATATTTTTTCTTTTAGAATACATATTCATAGAGATGAACTTGAAAAAAATTATATTACTATTATAGAAGATGTTTTTAATTATATTAAAAATATCTCAGAATATGGAATAACAAAAGAATTATATGAAAATTTAGTTAAAATTCGTGATTTTAAATTCTATACTACTGAAGATACTAAAGAAATTTATACAATTACTTCTTCACTTTCATTAAATTTATTTTCTGATAAATATAAATATTTTTTAAAAGGAATAGAATTTCCAGATTATAATAAAACAGTAGAAGATGGATTAAAATATTATTTTAGACAATTAAATTATGATAATACAATTATTGTTATGGCATCATTTGAAAATTTTATTGAAGATTTAAATAAAGATTTGAAAAATAATGCAACTTTACAATATTATAAATATCTTTACAAATATAATAATGATATAAAAGATTTTTTAAATTCACAAAAAAAGAAAAATAAATTAAAAAATAATGAAGGATATCAAATAAGACCAATTAATAATTATATTCCAAATATCACACAAAAAGATTTAGTAATTCCAAATAATTCAGAATATGAATTAAGTGATAATTTAAATGCTTTAAATTTAACTAAAATAAATGAACAAGAAGATTTTTATTCATTTTTTGCAACTTGTACAAAATTACCTTTACCAAAAGTAGAAATAATTCTTAGTTTTTATTCACCTTATATTAATCCTAAATCTAAAGATGAAGAAGAATATCAAATTCCAGCTTTAACAATGTCATATTTAATAAATAATATATTAAAACAATATTTTGATGAATATTTTGAAGCAGGAAGTCGATTTTTTATTGAAAATAATACAGATTCATTTTATTTAAAAATAATTTTATTTAAAAATCATACTGAGAATAAAAGAATAATAGAAGAAATAACGAAAAAAATTTTTAATAAATCAATTGACAATAGTATTATAAGAATTGCAAAATCAGATTTTAGACAAATATTTATTGATTATTATAATCAAACTGGAATTCAGTCAATTTCTCAAACACATATTCAATATTTAAAAGCAATAGTTTCAGAAAAATATAAACCAGGACATGTACTTTTACCAAAATTATATGATAAATTTGTCTCTTCTTTTTATGAAAAACTAATTAAAAGTATTAATTTAAATGTTACTATGATTGGATTAATTAATAAAAATGAATCAAATGAAATTTCTAATATAATATATGACATTTTTAAAATTGACCATGAAAAAAAAGATAATATGAGAAACGTTATTATTAAAAATGTTACAAATGGACAAATTTATTATTATTATTTTAAAAGTCAAAATTCAAAAGAAGTTCAAAATTCAATAAGTGTTTTTTATCAAATAGGTTTAAATAGTTTTAAAAAATATATTTATAGTAGAATTTTTAATATGTGTATTGGTGATTTATTTATGAATAAATTAAGAAAAGAAAATATAACAAATATATTAACAGATTTATTTTTATTTGATAATATATTATATTATCAAATTACTGCATATGGGGCATATAAAAATTTAACATATTTAGATGAACAATTATCTGCAATTTTACATGAAAAAGAAATAAAAGAAGAATTAGAACAATGTGATAATTTTGAAAAAAAAGTTGAGAGAATTCTTTCTGAATCAAAAAAACTTCAATTTACAAATTTATATGAAGTAAGTGAAAAAGTTATTGAATCACAAGAACATTATTATAGTTATTTTCATCAAGAAGATGAAAAGGTAAATAAATCTTCTTCAATTACAAAAGACGAAATAGTAAATTATTTTAAAAAAAAATTTCAAGTTCTTCCTAAAAGAATTACTATTTTAAATTTTAATTATTATGCAACTAATGATGATATTAATGCAATTGTTAAAAATATTAATGGAACTAAATATATTTTAAATAAGAATTATAGTGGATTTGTTACGGATGATTATACTAAAAATAAAATTGAAGGTGTTCCTTTTAATGTTAAATAATTTTTTAAAATAAATTATTTAATTTTTATGAGTTAGTATTTTATTTTATAATTTTTAATGAATAAATTATAATTTTGAAAAATAAAGTGTTATTTTTTTTGACATAAATTAAAAAATAAAAAAAAAGAAATATAAATAAATTAAAATTATTATTTTCAAAATAAAAAAAATGTAGATTTTTATAATTAATTCATTTCCAGTAGAAAATATATTGTATTAAATTATATTTTATATTAAAGTATATTAAAATTTTCCAACTTAATTATTAACATTATGTAATTTAAAACAATTATCAATAATTAAATTTCTTTTAAATTCTTTTACAGAATAACTTTTAAATATTTCTTTATTATTTATTTCATCTTCATATTTTCTTTTTTTATAAAGGATTTTATTTCCCTTTATTAAATTAGTATTTTCCATTTCACATTTTAATAAATTTTTTCCTTCAATTCCTAAATCGTTTAATTCTTTTAAAGCTTCATTTAAATTATTTTTTATATACCTTTGAGTTTTATATAAAATAGAATTTTTAAAATTAACAAAATTACTTCTTATTTTTTCTTTTATTATATCTATTTTATACACCATTTTATAATTTGGTCTACTTAAACAACCTATATTTATATAAGCATTTTTTAATATATTATTTTTTTCTTTTAAACTATTATCATTTAATCTTAAATTCATTAACCAATTTAAATTACCTAAAAAAATATTATTATTGTCTTTATCTTTTATTTCTTTAAATGGACGATATAAATCTATTTGATTTAATAATAAATCTTCTTTTTTCTTTTGTGTTTTTTTAAATATTATTTTCTCTATTTTTTTTTTCTCATTTACATATGTTTTACTTAAATTTAATATTTTTTCTTGTAACTTTAAATTATTATATAAAGCTCTTTCATTTAAATTTTCTTTATTATTAAAATTTAAATGAAAATTAGATGTAGGAATTATTGAATAATTATTTTTTCTTTTATTATTTAAATTATTTCTTTTTTTTATTTGTTGAAAATTATGATAAATTTGGTTTAATTCTGAATTACTAATTGAACATCTTTCTATTTTAGGTGTTGATAATATTTTTGAATAACTTTTGAAATTTTTATTACTATATGAATTAATTTCTTTATTTAAATTATTTTTATTCTTAATATTATCAATATTAAAAATATTTCTAGTTTTTAAAAAAAATGACAAATTTTTTTTTGTTTTTCTACCATGGAAAATTTCTTTAATTATTTGAAATGGTTCTTTTTTTAATTGAACTTTTTTTTTTCCTATTATAATTTTTTTTCCATTTACATTATTTGATAAAAAAGAATTTACATCATTAAATGATTTATTTATTATATTTAGAATTTCTTTATTTTCTTTTTTAGTAATATTTATTTTTTTTACTATTAAAGTTTTTTTTATATTTTTTAATTCTTCTTTTTCTTCATTATTAATTTTATTTTCATCATTCATTTATTTTTAATTAATTATATAAAAAAACATTTTTATTCTTTAAATTTATACATTTTTATAAAAGTTTGTTTTAAATCTTTAATATTATTTTCTATTATTTTCTCTTTATCTAATTTTTCTACATTTTGAAAAAGTCTTTCAAAACCTTTATTTAAATTTCTTTTATTTTTAATTAAGGAATATTCTTTTAAATCTTTTTCAATTAATTTAGGAATAAATTCATCATCATTTTTTTCATGATGAATTTCTTCTGAACTATAAGAATATTTTAATAGTTTTTTCATATTATTTTCTATTTCTTTATTTAATTGTTTTGGCATATTTTTTTTTCCAAATATAAATCCTTTTTTTTTATTTTGTAAATTCATTTTTATAATTTTTTGACTCACTTCTTTTTTTAAATTTTCTATTTTTTCCTCCAAATTATTATTATTAATTTTAATTTTTAATTGAAAAATATCATTTAAAGTTTTATCTTTTTTTATATTTTCATTATTTATTTTTTCAAATTCTTCTTCTATTTGAAAATTTTCTAATAAACTTTTGTTTTTTTTAATTATAGTATTTTTTAAATAAGGATTAGAATTTAAAAAATAATTTGGTTTTTGCCAAATACTTTTTAATTCATCTTCACTCAAATTTTCTTTTAAAATTTCTTTTGGTAAATTTTTAATATCAATTTTAGAATGATATATTCTTGATAAGAAAATATTTTCTCTATCTAAATAATTATATTTAAATTTTGAATTTGAATTTATACATTTTTTTAAATAATAAGGTCCTTTTAAATATTTTATTATTTTATTATTATATTTTGAATTTATATTTTCAAATTTATTACATAAAGAAATTGGGTTTTTTTTTAAAATGTTAAATATTTTCATTCTTAATTTTCTCCTATCTTTTATATTTTCAATTCTATTTTTTCTTTCTTTATTTTTTTCATCAAATTCTTGATAGATATTTTTATAAAAAGTTTTATTTGGTTTTATTAAACTAGAAGAATTTCTTTTAAAATTTTGAAAAATATTATTAATATTTAAATTACTTTTACTTTTATTATGTTTATAAAAATTTTTATTTGTATAATAATAAGTTGAATGTTTACTTAAAGTTTGTAAAAAAGAAAAACTTTTTGAAGCATGGAGATTTGTTGTATCTTGACTATTATTATTAGTAAAAGATTTATTTCTTAAATCATTATTTTGATTTTGTTTTTTTTGAATAAATTTTTTATTATGAAATAAAAAAGAAGATTTTGATAAATTATGACAACTTTTTTTCATGAATAATATTATTTAAAAAAAATACAAAAATATAATATATATAATTAAAACATAAAAAACTAAAATAAAAAATAACAAAAAAAAATAAAAAATTCAAAAAATAAAAAAATATTATAATTTAAATTATATTTAAAAATGGGATGTGATTGTGGAAGAAACTTATCTCCTCAATCAATAATGGATTTATTTTGGTCAGGAATAATAATTCGTAATAAAGAATATCAAGATATAATTGATATGATAAGAACAAAAAAATCAGGAACAAGTGATATTACACAAAAGAAATATGATTTATTTATTGAAGGACTTTTAATTAATCCTGATTATAAAGAAATTTCTTATAAATTATTTATTAAAATTTTAAATGAATCTAGAAAAAGAAAAAATGAAGGAATTTATTTTATTTGTTTGATTTTCTTAGGTAAAATTTCTTTAGAAAATTTAATTAAGTTTTTTATTTTAATTTGTTTTAATCAAGGAGGATTAAAAGATTCTATTAGAAATGATAATGAAAATTATTTTATTAAGAAAAAAGATTTGGAAGAAATTATTTACTTTTATGTTGAAATGATTAGTTTTATGGGAATTGATTTTATTTCTGAAATTAGTGAAAATAAAGATATTTTTAAAAGTGAATTAAATAATAAATTTTTTAAAGAAAATATGGAAAAATTTATTAATAAATATATTTTCGATATTTTTAATAATGATGATGAAATTAATGTTGAAAAATTTTTGAAGGAAAAAGGAAAAATTTTAGTTAATGATTCTCATATTAGAGAAATTTTGATTCAAAATATAAATGAATAATTTTTTTGATAACTTCAATATATTTGTATATTAAAAATAAAAATTTTTTTTATTTTTTTAATCAAATAAATGTAATGATAAAAAAATATTAGTTAAAAAAAGATAATTTTTTGAATTAATAAAAAGAAAATTAATATTTCATTTAATATAATTTTTTAAAATAAATATATAAAGATATAATTTTAATATAATAATATATAAAAAATATCTTTTATAAATGTAACGATTAATATTTTTTTATTTTCATTCATTTTTGAACAGAAAATTCTTAATATTTTTATACAAATATTAAATTAAAATAAATTATTACCTGTAATTTTACTATTTTTTTTTATTTTTTTTTACTATTCTTAATACTAATTAATTATAATAAATCTATTTTTTTAAAAAATAAAAAAAAAAATATATAAAAATAAAAAAAACAAAAAGATTAAATAAAGCATTCAAATTTTAGAAAAATTAAATTTATAATATATAAATATAATATATAATATAATTAAATAAACTTATGATATAAGGACATATTTTATAATTTAATAGTATATATATCATAAAAATCATAACTTAAATAAATAAATATAAAAACCAATAAATTAAATCAATTAAAAAACTTATTTGTAATATTTCTATTAATATATAAATCTTTATTCTCATTATTTCTATTTTTCAATTACTATTAAAATTTGAATTATTTATATTTAAAATTGTTCAAAATTAAATAAATTATTTTGTTCTTTTTTAAAATTTGTATTTATTTTTTGATTAAATTGTCTTGGTGTATTATTAAAAGGAGAAGGAGAATTCTTTTTAAAAATATTTTCATTAATAGAATCATTGATTCCATTATAATTATTATTGTTATTCAAATTTATAATAGGTGAAATACCATAATTTTCAATATAATTATTTCTTTGTCTTTTTTGATTGATATAATCAGGAGTATTTAAAAAAGGAGAAACTAAATTATAAACTTCATTATTTTGAGGAGTAAATAAAGGAGTTGGAATTTTAAATGGTTCATAATTTTTTTGTTGAGGTGTAAACATAGAAGAAGGAATTTTATAAAATCCATTTGGACTTTTTGGATTTTGTAAATAAAATTGTAATTTTTGATCTTGAATATTTGTTATATTATTATTTAAATTATTATTATTATTGTTATTATTAAAATTTTCAATTTGATTTATTTGAATTGGAAATAATTTTGATTTTTTTTGAGAAAATAATGTTTGGTTATTATTTAAATTATTTAAATTTAATTGACTTTGATTTTGATTTATTTCACTATTATTTATTGTAAATGAATCTGAACTATTAATAAAAGTTTGATTATTATTACTTCCTTTTTTATCATATAATTTAGGAATATTTATTTTAAATCGTAAATCATTTTTTATATCATTTATACTTCTTTTTTTATTTGTTATTATTTTTTTATCTTCATCTTCTTCTTCATCTTTTAAACTTTCTGAATTATTTTCTTTTTGATTTATATTTTTTATTATTTCTTTATTTATTTTAAACATATTTGAATAATCTTTTAAAGAAATTTCTTCTTTTATTTTTTGATGTTCTAAATCTAATAAATAATTATTAATAAAATCTTTTGCTGAATTTTTAGATGATGTTATTGAAAGTTTATTTTTTTTATCTACTATTACAAGTAAAACTTCAACATCACAAAGTAATGATAATTCTAAAGCTTTTTTTATTAAACCTTTTTTTCTTTTATAATAAGTAATTTGACTATTAAGTCTATTTTCAATTTTTGCAATTTGAATTTTCCTTTTTCCCATTAATATTTTAATTTTGTTTGAATTACTTTTTTTTATTTTAGTTATATATTATTTATTTACTTCATTTTTTATCACATAATTTTTTAATCTTTTTCATTAAAATAGAAATACTATTATTAATATATTAAATGTCATTTTTTTAATAATAAAAATATGTTTTTCAATAAGTTATTGTGTTAGAAAAGAAAAAATAAGAGATTGGTGTATTATGATGTTATATTTGAAAAGATTATATTTGAAAATCTATTAAAAGTATACTATTATTAGTCAAAAATATCATTTATTTATAATTTTTTTTTTTATTTATTAGTATTTTATTATTATTTTTTATATTTTATTTATATTAACATTATTTTTTAATAAAAAATCTTAATTTTTATCTTCATTGGTTTGATTTGCATTTTTTGAAATTAATACTTTTTGTTTGTTGTTAATTTTCAATTTTGAATATAGAATTTTTGAATATAATTATATTTTTCAATATAAAATATTTTTTTGCAAACCCTTTTATCAACATGATCTAAACTAAAAATAATAAAAAAATAAATAATTCAATAATTAACTAAAAAATAAAAATGTCAAAATAAAGAAACTGCCGCATCAAATTGGATAATTATTTTTAAATAATAGAATATATAAATTTATTATAATATTAAAAATAATCAAATAATAAAACTTAAATAATATAATTATGAAAAGAGAAAAAAAAATAATTAATTAATTAAAATAAATTAAAATATATATTTTTCATAACTTTAATATTAATATTACAAAATTTTCATTCACTGATATAAGGTATAATAATGCTTAAATTCAATATTTTTATATAAATTTAAATTAACTTCAACATTATATTTTTTAAAATCCTTATCAATTTTTCTTTTTTTCTATTTTTTTATTCTTTAAATAATATGAACTTAAAAAAAACTGAATAAATATTCAATCATATATTAAATTATTAAACCTTTTTTAATTTTGCCTTAATAAGTTGAATTTAATTAAATTATAATTGATTAATATTCACTAATTTTATACTTTAAAATTGAATTTTTTTAAATACCTTTTTTTAAATATTAATATAATTTAATAAATATTCTTTTAATATTAGAAATGAAATTCAAATAATAAATATTAATGAAATATATTAATATTTCTTACTAATATAACGATTTTATATTAAAATTAATCTTTATTTTTCAAATTTTTTCACTTTCTGAATCTGTTTCCTTCTCATTTAATTTACTATTTTTTTCTGTATTAATTTTTATTTCATCATCATCTTCAATTTCATCAATTTTATTTTTCATCATTTCTTTAACTAAAGTAAATTCATTTTTAATACTTTGTCTTCTTTTTTCTGCAAATTTATCTTTGTTTTCCTTTTTATTTACATCAATTTTTTCAAAATTAGTTTTTATTTTTTCAAAATTAAAAGTTTTAGATGCCATATTCCAACTAACACTATTTCTTTTTTTATATTTCATAATATCATCTATATTTAAAGGATTTCTTGTTTTTAATGATGATCTTTTTGGATGTTCAGACATTTTTTTTATTTGTTTTTTTATATCTATTTTATTTTAATAAAAGCTTATTTTATTTATATAAATAACTAAAATGAATATAATTAAAATAAAATTCATTATTTTTTAAGAAATAAAATATTAAAAATAAATAAAAAAAAATAAAATTAATTTACAAAATTATAATAATAATAAATTTATTATATATTAAAATTTTATTTATGTACTGTATATAAAAACCAAATAAAATTCTATATAAAAAACCTAATACACAAAAAATACTATAAACCTTCATTCAAATAAAAAGAATGATTAAAAGATATATAAAGCAATAAGAAAAAAATAAGAGTAAAAAAAAATATAAAATTTTTCTATTTCGAATTATTATTTTTAATATTTCTACTTCCCCAATTAGTTAATCTAAACCAAATTTTTTCAAATTTACTTAATTTTTCATATTCACTTTCTTCTTTATATAAATCAAAAACTATCATTGCTAAAGCACTTCCTGCAGATATTAATAAAGTTTGTAAAGTTTTATAATTACTTTTATTATATGGAATTATAAATAATCCTCCTAAGGGAGATTTAAAATTTATTATTAAAGAGTTTTTTCCTTCTATTATTTTATATTCTTTTTGTTTTTTTGCTTTTTCAAAAAATGATTTTAATTCTTCAATTTTATTAAATTTTATTAATAATTTTTCTTTTAATTCTTCTTTTGAAAATTTTTTTTGGTAAAATATTTTTTTTTCTTTTGGCAATGATAAATTTTTTATTGGGTCTTCACAAGCAATTATTATAAATTCTTCATGAAAAGAAATAAATAATTTATATTGTTCTGTTAAATCTTTTTCACATGATTCGGAATTTATATTTATAAATTCGTTTGCTAAATCTTGAACAAAGTTTTCCATTTTTTATTAAAATTATTATCATTTATTATGTATTTAATTAATTTCATATTTTTTTATTTAGTATAGTATATAATAATTATATTTAAAAAATTTTAATGTGAAAAAATATGATTATTTTAATTTTAATTCTCATTATTCTAATAATAATAATAAATTTAGTTTAAGTATTTTAAATAAATTATATGATAAAAAAATTTGCATTTTTTAAAATATTATTATCACAATTAAATCTTTCAAAATTTAATTTTTGATTTGATAATTTCAGGTTATTATTATTAATATTATTATTCATATATCAATTATTAATTTTTTTTCTTTATATATTTATTTATGCCTATAATTCCTTTTTTACTTTTATAATTTATTATATTAAAGAAATTATCTTCAAATTTTCCTTTATAACAATAATTAGAATTATTATTATTTAAATTAGTAAAATTTCTTGAATGATATTTAAGCAAATTTATAATTTTCTTTGTTATTTTATTTATAAAATTATTTGATATTATTTTATTATGTTTTATTTGATTTATATTTAAATTTGTATTTTATTTTCTTAATGAAAAAAGAATATTATTATAATATGAAATATTATAATTAATATTATTTGATGTATTATTATTATAATTAATATTTTATTTTTTTGTTTTATTTGATTATCATTATTACTTGATAAAGAATTATTTCTTGTTTTTCTTTAAATGAAAAAAAAATTATAGATAACCTTTTTTTTATTTTATTATATTTACATTATTAAATTGTTTATTTATTGTTTTATTATAATTAAAAATTTGAATTATAATTATTAATTTTTTATTATATGAAATATAAATAATATTCCTTGATTAAATTTGATTTCTTCATTTTTTATTTTTTATAATTTGATTTTTATTTTCATAATATTTATTATAAATATTTTCATCTTATTTAAATTATGCACCTCTTCATAAAATATATTATTTTTTATTCAAGATAATATATTCCTTTTATATCTCCCATTTATTTAAATTTCAAAAATGATAAAAATAATTTTATTTTAAATATATTTACAATAATTCATAAAATATAGTTTAAAAATATATAAGATTAAAAAACAATTTAAAAAGAAAAAAAATTATTTATAGAAACTGCAAGAAATAGAAAAAAAAATAAATTCATCTTTTTAAAATAAGAGTTATGAACTTAATTTTTAGTTTTTAAAAAAAAGTTAAATAAACATTTCAATTTAAATAAACTTAATTCAAAAAAAAAACAAATATATTTTAATATATATTAACAAAATATTTTAAAAAAAATAATTTTAAATCTATTTTATAAATATTAAAATATTATTTGATATTAATATTTAGATTCAATATATTAGAATATAAATAAGAATATATTAATTTTGTGAAATAAAACATATATCATTTTTAGATTAATTTTAATAAATATTATAAACATAAGAAAATTTAGTTTTAACAATTTAATTTAATTATCTTTTATATACAAAAAATTATATGATTTTAAATTTTTTATTGTAAATTCAGTTTAATATTTTTTAAACATTAATTATTTAAATATTACTAAAAATTTGATCTAAATCGTTTGATCTAATTCTGAAATAGGTAGAGAATCTATAGAATCTGAAAGTCCCCACTCTATTGATGAAATAGCTCTGTTTTTTATCGCCTTTTTAACATTATAATCTAAATTAAAACAATTCAAAGAAATCATTTCTAAATAAATACATATAGAAAAAATACAAATAATTTGAAAAATAAAAGTAGGTATTTCCTCTCTAAATTTTTTGTTATTTGATAATATATCAATTATTGATAATATAGTTGAAACATATGCAAAAGTTATTCCAGTGAAAGTAGGTGTAAAATATAAAATAATTAAAATATGTAAATAATTTTGTATTGTCATACAAATTAAAGTACAAAACATAAAAAAATAATTAATAAAATTATATTTTGAAGTATTGATGAAAAAAAATAATTGTTTAGGATAATTATTAAAATATTCGATAGTTATTGTTCCAATAATACATATAATTCCTTTAATACAAGAAATTAAATAAATACTTATGAAATATTTTCTATCAATATAATAATAAATAACATAAACAAATCCCATTGGATAATAATGAAAAAAACAATAATATATTAAATGAAGAAATATTTTTAAAATACTATAATCATGATTCTTCTCATTATTAATTTTTATTAAATTATAAATAGGATAAATAAGAAATAATTCAAAAGATAAATAATGATGTTTATAATATTTTATTTTAAGAAACATTTTTTCAAGAATAAAACAAACAATCATATAAAACTCTGTAATCTTTGATTTTATTAAATCAAATTGTTTTAAAATTGGAAAATTTTCTACTGGATAATAAGTTATTAAATCTAATAAAGAACAAAAAAATATTAACATAATTGCATTAAATAAATGCTTTTTATCATATTTGAAATCGATTTTATTTTCTATTTCTTTATTTTTATTTTTTGAATTCCATTTTTCTATTAAATAAAATATAAAACTCAAAAAATGTGAAATAAATATTAATAAATTATTTGCATTTTTTGGAATTGAAGTATATTTACTTTTGGATTCTCTTTTTAATAATTCAAAGAAAAAATAAATAAGAAAAATAAAATGTTTTTTATTAACATGTATATTAATTAACATTAAAATTAAATATAATTTGATATTTATATAAATTAAAAAAATAATAAATTATTTATTTTCTTAATAAATTATATATTTTAATTTTATATTTAAAGATTAATATAAAAGTAAATAAAAAAATTTTGAATTTTTTTTTATCATTATATCTTGACTTTATTTTTTAATATATTTTATCAATTTATATTAAATTAATTTATTTTTTAAATGTTTTATTAATTTTTGTAAATTATAAGTTACATAATATTTGATTAAATTTTTAATTTATATTTTTGTTTAATTTTCTTTAAAAATAAG
>JAEEGL015309818.1_pt1 | contig 39338 bp, 49 predicted proteins | sample 9134231 | NCBI WGS metagenome assembly JAEEGL01 (sample SAMN16246548, study PRJNA631951) | gut metagenome | biome: gut microbiome; feature: rumen; material: fiber-attached | host: Bos | place: Iran: Karaj | collected 2018-10 | reverse complement strand
GCTATTTACCCTACCTATTGTTGCGGAGGCCCGAGGCTAACGTCCCTGATTATTCCGCTACAAACGGGGTTAATAACAGCTTATTACATTCATTTCCTCGAAATTCTCGTCCGAAAAAAGGACGGGACTTCATAGAGCGTAGTTTATAAATTGTTCTTTTTTAATAAAATCTGTATAGTTCGTTCTTTCTCTTCGAGAAGTTCCTTAAGGTGAGCGTTTTCCGTCTTACATTCATTGAGAGTGATATCGCCGCTCACTGTATTGCCGTTACCGTTGACTTGGTGTCCTAAATTTTGTTCTTTTTGTCCGAAATTCCGTTCAAAGAAGTAGTCAATAGGTACATCAAAGTAATCTGCTATTGTTTCAATACTGTCAACCCTAGGGATGCTACTGCCGTTTATCCATGCATATAAGTTTGACTTTGACATATTTATGTCATTTAAGAAAGTCGACTGCTTGATGCCTTTTTCCTCTAATAGTTGCTTGATTTTGCCAGGGTCAAACATATTAATATTGTTTTTAATGGTTCTAAATAACGTCTATAAAGTATAATATTTAGTCCCTAATTCTTGCTTATATGAACTAAACTTTGCACCTTTGTAGTGTAAATATAACAATAAAATACAACATTATGCTACGTAAGGTCGAAAAATCTAAGAATTTGGTGTTCAAGAACCAGTACAAGTCACTCTCAGATGTCGATAAGGAGACTATCCGTAATCGTTGGGTAGAGTGTACAGGAATGTCATTATGGTCATTCTATGGGAAAATGCGCAATGAGACTTTCATGCCATTGGAGATAGAATTCCTGATGGAAGAACTCGATAAAATATGTGTTGTGTCATGAGTGAGCTGCTTGTTAACATTGAGTTTTATAATACACCTGAAGGCGATATCATGTATAAGCAGGTTGGTCAGCCAGCTCGCCTGCTGCAGGAGAATGACCGTGAGATGGTGTCAGATCTGCTCACACTTATTCGTGACCGCTACCCCAAGGCACACGATGCCTTGATGAAGCTCTATTCTTCCAGCAGCCGTAACAGGCGTTATTACGAGTTCCGGATGGTGAGCCGTTTTATCCGCTGCAACTGTGGCAACTATGACCAGCAGACCCTCGATATTGACAGCTATGGGCGTTTCCGTTTCGAGGAGGTGAAGTGTCCGTTGCGTGGTGAGTGCCAGCTGGAAGGTGTAGTATGCAAGCCACAGCTTGATACCAGTCTTTCAGATCGTGAGATGGAAGTGTTCCGTCTCATAGTCGAAAACATGCAGGCTGATGAGATAGCAGCGGAGCTGAATCTTTCGCCATGCACCATCAACCGCCACCGTGAGAACATCAAGGCAAAGCTGAAGCTTCGCAGTGTAGCCGAACTGGTGAATTACTGGCATGAGAACGGACTAAAATAACATCTTAACTTCATATATATATTTAGTATTTAACCCTGGGCCTGGTGGTTCGTGAGAATAGGCAGGCTATTATATTAGGCTTTATGAATGACATGAACATAGAGGCCCTGAGATTGTGCTCTGAGATGTGTGGGAAGGCAAAGCGGAAAGACGCTTGACGCTCCGGACAGACGGGGTTTTTTATAAATCTTGTAATGACATAGTGAATGGAACGCAGATGTTACATAATAGCTTCTTTAGGCCCTGGGAAAGTGCCGGCAAGGTCGGGGGAGTCAGTCCCCCAACCCTGCCTTTACGATGCAGGCGTTGATGAAGTCCGCCTTGCTGCCTTCCACTTTGCTCAGTATGTCATGAGCCTCCTGCGTGGCGCGGAATCCGTAGTAGTGCACGCCCTTCTTCTTGCGGCCAGCTCCCTCGCGGGCCCCGCCATGCTGCCTTTTCGCTGTCTCTGTGTTAATTTCCATAATGATAATGGTTTTAAGTTATTAAAATTGTTTATATTTGCCATGAAAACCCAAGGTGGGGAGGGGTTCTCCCTCCCCTTTGGCTGGTCAGGCTTCTATCCAAACTGTAATCCTGAGCATCCAAGTCTTGAATATTACCAGTATCTTCATAGACCTTTGGGTTTTCATTTTTCCTACTCTCTTCAAGGTTTTCGGATTCCCCTTTTGCAATCCCTCATTGATTACATTACAAAGATAGCGATTTCTTTTGAATTACGCAAACAAAATCAAGATTATTTTTTCTTGAAAATCATATTTTTTCAGTGCTTTTTTATTCATATAGATAAGTATTACCATGGAAGTTAAAATCATGACATTCGATGGCCATCCCGTCACGTTCCAGATTGAGCGTAACGAGAAGATGATGGTCAACGCCACGGAAATGGCGAAAGTGTTCGGTAAAAGAGTGAATGACTTCATGTCTATGGAGACCACCCTGGAATTTGTTAAAGAAGCTTTAAAAAACGGGGATTCCCGCAATTTAAAGGTTTTTTCACAATCGGATTTGTATGTTTCAGTGCAGAATACAGGCACCTGGATGCACCGGGTCCTTGCCCTCAAGTTTGCCGCCTGGCTCAGTCCCGCCTTCGAGCTCTGGGTATATTCCACCATCGAGCAGCTGCTGTTCGGCCACTATGCCGAGCGTGAGGAGTCGCTCAGGAAAACCATACGCCTGAAGGAAGAGGCTGAGCTGCTTCGCGTCAAGGCGGACAAGTCGGGTGATGATTTCGAGCGTTACCTGCAGGTGGAGCGTGAGCTGGAGGGTGAGAAGGCTGTCCGCAAGAAGCTCACGGCAAAGGCGGTTGAAGGCCAATACCCTTTGAGTTTGACTGATGTGAGATATCTGGCTGTAAAGATTAAGGATGACGTTCATGTCATGAACGATCAGGATGAGCTCGGTGGGTTGATAGATCGGGATATTGAGCACCAGGTGCTGGGCGAAGTGTGTGACGACAAGGAGTTTGGCGACCGCTGCACAACAGACTGCCAGTTCTACCGCCTGGGAACCTGCAGGGCTAAGAATGTCAGGGATGCATTCGGGCAACTGTGGCATGTCAGGACTACCTGTGAATAGTATTAACCATTTAAAGATAGAATGATTATGAAAACAACAAATGTGACAAAAGTAAACGGTGTTAATATTTTCATTGTTGAGGACGAAGAGAATCAGATGATCCCAATTCGCCCCATTTGCGATGCCTTGGGCGTCCAGTATGAGTCGCAGCTGAACAAGCTGAAGGAGCATCCCTCTTTTGGACCAACCATATCGCAGCGGGATATGGTTGCCGCTGATGGCAAGGTCAGAAGTATGTCATGCCTGCCTGCCAAGAAGTTCTTCGGATGGATATATACCATCAACCCTAAAAATGTGTCAGAGGAGGCGAGAGAATCCATGATGCGATATCAGGAAGTGTGTTCAGATGCCTTGTATGACTTTTTCATGAAGAGAAACAAACTCGTTCAGGAGCAGAACAGTATTGAGATATCGCTTCTCGAGGAGTTGAACGAATATACAGCCATGCGTGAGGAGGCAAACAAGAATATTGCCGCTACAAAGCGCAAAATAGAGAAACTCCGTGAAGAAAGGCTCAAGGGTGAACCCTCTCTTTTCGACTAAAAAACGCAAATTTTCCCCACAATTATTTTGATATTTCAAAAATAACCTCTATGTTTGCAGTGCTTAACATAAATAATCGGAAGAATGCAGTGACGGAAGCCTGCATTCAATCAATGGGATGCGGGCCTTATTTTTTGCCCGTCGCTGTAAGCGTAGATAATAGATTTACGGTATCGGTGTACCCCCGTGTGGAGCGTCAATGCGCCCACAGCATTCTTCTGATTGTGTTAAGCAGCGGGACAGGCACCGGTACTTTTTTATTAATATTTGTTTTATGCTTAACAAATCAGAAAACCTCCCGACCGCCGCTGTCATCAGCGACCGTCAGGCGACCGGTGGCAGCGACATGGCCACCTCTCCGGCTTATCAACAGCCTGTTGATAACATTTCCAAGAACTATCCGTGTCCCGGAGCTCTCGCAGAGTCCGTTCCCAATGCCCATGACGGGCAAGGCGCTTGGCCGTTCCCGAGAGGGGAACAGGCAGTTCCATCCGTTGGAACAGTCGGTTCCCCCCTGTGGAACCGCCAGTTCCAGGCATCCGCACTGGCGGTGGGGAGCGTTCGCACCAATGGTACCGAAGCCTGGCACCAGGCGTGCCAGCCGCAGGAACCGGTGGTGGCAGCCGTCGGAACCGACAGTGCCTTGCCAGTACATGTGCTGTGCCACGATCCCTATGCCTGGTTCACCCAGCGAGGCCAGCGGCTGCACAGCGTCAGCATCGGCATCCTGCCCTCGCCCAGGCGCAACGGCGTGCTCTATACCGGCACCTTCAATATCGACGGGTTCATCTACACCGTGGGCTCACCGTCCATCGATGGGCTTTACTACGAGGCCATGGCCAAGCGCTGCCGTCACCTGCAGGGCATCCGGGGCCGCCAGCAACGCAAGAAGCAGCGTTGCGCCCTGCGCTACATCGAGCGATATCCCGGTGCAGAGCTGCCCCGGTGGTTTGCCCCTTCAGAGAATTGATTGCAACTTTGTTTTCATTTGTTTTATTTGGTTAGTTGGCGCACCGTCATCCCCGTGGCGGCAGCTGTCCGACCCTGCCGCCTCTACCATGCGGCGGGTGGTGGTGCGCGTTTCCCTGACCAATTATCAACCAGGTTTAATTAATAAAGATAAGTGATATATTATGAATGTATTTAGTAAATTTAGAAAGTGGCGTGAAGACAGATTTCGCAAGCGCATAGACAGGGTGTATTTCCATGAAGATGGAAAAGGAAACAGATTCATCCAAGGACACCTGTTTGCCATCAAAGATGAAAAGACAGGGCAGCCAGGTGGTCTTACGGCATGTGTTGAGGATATTGGGCTTGATAAAGTTCAATCCATAATCGAGCACACTCGTCTTGAATTTGAGAAAGAGAAAAACAGCCTTTCTCAATTAAAACTGAAACAAGTTCCTGTGTCATGATAGAACAAGTACCAGTATCGCCTGTCTTATATCTTGTGACATCATATTTGGCAAAAATGTCACAGACTTTTTGGGATACTATAAATGCATTTGTCCCCTTGAAGTTAGGTTCAAATGATTCTCCAATAAGGTTGCATACAGCATGGACGACTACTTGGTCTTTGAGAAATCCATGAAATTTGTTTGTGAGAAATGCATATACATCTTTCATGTTACAATAATTTAAAATTGGACATTGCAAATATAGTAACAATACAGGAAAGGGCAAGCGTCTGCTACAATAATTTGAAATTGGACACTTCATATATTCACAGACGCTGCCTTTCCTAAATTAAGGGGTTAATATGAATAATTCAAAGAAACAGGCATGTGGCAACATGCCCAGAAAATATATCGAGCCATGAGTAGAGGAAGAGTAATATTGGAGAAGTTCGGCAGGCGTTACCTGCTCAAGAGGGTGCCTGCAGGCGAGGTCACCTGCGTGCACTGCGCACTGCAGGACTGGTGCCTTGACGAGGGAATGACAGAGGCCCCATGCATGGAGCTGTCTGGTGACAATGAGCATAATTTCGAGGAAATCAAGCAAGAAGGACATGAGAATAACAGATTGGGAAAACAGCAACAGCAGGCCTGACGTGGTGCAGTTCCATGAGTTCAGGATGAAGAAGGACCGCCAGGTGGCGCGAGTCTTCGGCTATGTCAACATCCCCACCATTGCCGACGTGCCCGACTGGCACCGTGCCGAGTGGGACGAGGACGGACGATGCGTCAGTGTAAGCCGATGTCCGGCGCATAGTGACATCAGCGAGTTCGATATCCCCTTGCAGGCTGGCGGTCATGGCTGACATCACCCCTCCGCCTGAAGGCTTGCGACGCTTCAGACTCGACACTGCCGACTGGAGCTGGGTGGACACCTGGATCGCCAGGCTGGGCACAGATGCGTTTTTTGCCTATTACAACTGGGTATATGGCGCGTTGCTGCGGCTCCCCGTGGGACGTTTCTACGACATCACCAAGATCCGGCCCGACCGTCAGGAACTGTTCGTCAAGTTCGCCTGCGAGTTTATCATTTACGGTCGTCGCACCGACTATCTGTTCAGCGACGACTTTACACGGATTGAAAGAAAGGAACCATACAATGAAGAAGACAGAAAAAACAGTGCCGTCCTACCTGCGTCCAAGGTGGACGGACGAGGAGGAGCGCTTCGTCAGGGCTAACGCCGGAAGCATGGAAATAGGCGAGATGGCCCGTCAGCTCGGCAGGACCGAGATAGCCGTGCAGCTCTTCATACACCGCCGACAGATTCCGTTGGGCACGAAGGTCAAGCGCAACCTCGTCACCGAGATGCTGCGCCTCAAGTTCATCCATCCAGAGAACTTCCGCCCCACCAGGCTGTTCTACCATACAGTGGGCATCACGCCCATGCGCTGGTACGACATCTATTTCGGTCGCAAGCCTGTCACCGAGACCGAGTACCTGGCACTGGCACGCTATTTCGGCGTCACGCTCGAAGAAGCCTTCGAGAGCCGCCAGCTCTCACTTTTTGAAGCGCCGCAGGGGGGGGGTAAGCCATGATCAGCGATGAGATGCTTGACAAGGTACGTAATGCCAATGATATCGTTGATGTCATAGGCGAGTTTGTCACGCTCCGGAAGAAGGGTGTCAACTATGTGGGCATCTGCCCTTTCCATCAGGACACACGTCCCTCCATGTTCGTCAGTCCGGCGCGCCAGATATTCAAGTGCTTCGTGTGCGGTGCCGGGGGCGATGTGGTGGGTTTCCTCATGCAGCACGAGCAGATGTCTTTTCCCGATGCGGTGGAGTGGCTGGCCCGCCGTGCCGGCATAGAGCTGCCACGTCAGGAGCGTGATCCTGAGCAGGAGCGGCTGCAGCGTGAGCGCGAGTCGCGCTTCGTGGCCGTCAGGGCAGCCTCGTTGTTCTTCCGGCAGCACATAGGCGAAGCGAAGGCCTATCTGCATGCCAGGGGCTTTGAGCTTGACGAACGCGTGCTGTCCGACTTCCGTGTCGGCTATGCGCCTGCGGGCAACAAGGCGCTTGCCTCGCTCACTGCTGCCGGATACAGGCAGGACCGCCTCATAGAGGTGGGCGTGCTGGGGCAGGACGGTAGCCGTGTGTTCGACCGCTTCCAGGACCGCCTCATGTTTCCCTTCCTTGACCTCCACGGGCGCGAGGTGGGCTTCAGCGGCCGCCTTACCCGTCAGGCACAGGCGGCGAAGTATGTCAATACGCCCGACACCCCCATATTCACAAAGGGTGACCATCTTTTCGGACTCTTCCAGGCACGTCAGGAGATTGTCCGTCAGGACCGCGTGTATCTCGTAGAGGGACAGTTCGATGTCATGTCCATGGCAGCGGCAGGCGTGCGCAATGTGGTGGCGGGTTCCGGTACCGCGCTCACCGATGCGCAGGTGTCGCTGCTGCACCGTTTTGCCTCGCGCATAACGCTGCTGTACGACGCTGATGATGCAGGGCTCAAGGCCTCGCTGCGCAACTGCGAGTCGCTCTTGCGTGCAGGCTTCCAGGTGTCGGCCATACCGTTGCCCGAAGGCATGGATCCCGATGACCTGGCACGCCAGCAGAAGGAGGAGCTGCCCAAATGGCTCTCCAACCGCACGGTTGACTTCGTCGCCTACTTCACGCCCCTGTTGCGTGGCGTGGCTGGTGATCCCAACCGCGACGAGAGTGCCATCCGTCAGATGTGCCGGCTCGTCAGCGTCATACCCAGCGAGACGCTGCGCCTGAGCTGTGTGGCCAGCCTGGCTGCGCGCTTCGACACCAATACAGAGGTTATACAGCGCAAGATGGGCGAGCTGCTCCATGACAGGAAAGCCATGAAGCTGCAGCCGCTGCAGGCAATGAAGCCAGGACTCTACGGCATCGACGAGGCACGTGAGCTGCGCCGTGGCGACGAGCCATGCATCCTTACCTCCGACTATGGCGACTTCCTGCAGCTTTTCGACGACGAGCCTGTGGTGCTGGTCAACGGCGTGCCCGACACTGCCGACCTGCAGCGCCTGCGCCAGGTGGCACCGGCTTTCGTCACAGATGCCGCGGGGATATCCCTCAGCCAGGACGGTGTGGAGAGTGATTACCTGAAGACGCTGTGCCTGATGTTCAAGGGAGGTGTCTCGGCTATCACCGTGAGGGCCGAGGCTGCCGATGGGCTTGGCGATGCGGACGAAGAGGCACCGATGGCGGAGGAATGGAACTTCGCCAAGTATTATGTGGGCAGGCACAGACTGTTTCTCAAGAGCTATACGGGCGATCCTTCGCCGTTCATCGAACGTTGCGTTGAGGTCATCAGTTGTGCCGACGATTCCGTGCGCGTGGTCAACTTCAGCTTCTTCCAGTCATGTCTGCAGCTCACCAAGAACGCCCTTACCGAGCTGCTGAAGCCTTACCTTGCCAAGCGCAAGGCTCGCATGGCCATAGCCGCCCAGCGAACCGATGATGACTACGACGAGCTCTACGATCCCGATGAGCTGCCACGATATGTGGAGGAGAATCCCGACTATATGCAGATGTACCGCCAGTGCCAGTATTATCCAAAGCTCAACAAGGAGGGTGAGCCTGTCTGCTATATGTTCGAGAATGCAGGAAAGGGACATACCCAGGTGGGCGATTTCTACATGACGCCCCTGCTGCACATCTATTCCGACAATCCGGATGACAACAAGCGTGTCCTGAAGATCAACCGCCGCTACTACAAGACACCATTATATATCGAGGTGCCCTCCAAGGCGTTGCTCAAAAAGTCCACCATCGAGGAGTGGCTCATCATGCTCGAGGCGGTCAACTTCACCAACGGCGAGGAGAAGCACTGGACCAAGATCCGTGAGTATATGTCCCGCCATTACGTTACCTGTAGCGAGGTGCTCACCTACGGCAACCAGCAGGAAGACGGCTTCTCACAGAAGGAAGACCAGATGTTCTTCGCCTTTGCCAATGGCATCTTTCATACCGTTGACGGGCAGCCCCGCTTCGATGCCGTCAACGAACTGGGCGTGGTCACCCACAATGGCAGGAACTACTACTTGCCGGCCTACAGCACCATCTATGCCGGTAGCGGGCGGTCGTCCGACAAGTATGAGCTCATCTCACAGCTCACCTTCCGTGAGGTGCCTGCCGACAAGAGGGTGTCTTTCGGTGAGTGGGCTTCGCTCATGGACCGTGTCTATAAGATCAACCATAATGGTAAGTGGGCGGTGCTCTATGCCGTCATGTGCGCTTTCCGAAGCAACATCCACTGCATCGACCGCCTCTTCACGGCACCCTTCTTCATGGGTCCCATGTCATCGGGAAAGACGCAGATCGCCATTAGCATCCGCAGCTTGTTCATCTCCCCCAAGATACCCATCTTCAACCTCAACATAGGCACCGACGCAGCCATGTCCACGCTCATGAGCACCTTCCGTGATGTGCCTGTGGTACTCGATGAGTACAACAATAAGGATATCTCCGATGTCAAGTTCCAGGCGCTCAAGGGCATCGTTTACGATGGCGACGGCCGCCAGAAGCGCAAGGGAGCCTCCGGACGTGAGATTGAGAACGACAAGGTCTTTGCTCCTGTCATCATCTGCGGGCAGGAGACGCCGCAGCGTGACGACAATGCCCTGATGAGCCGTATCATTGTCTGCGAGGTGCCCAAGCCGCGTGAGAGAACGCGTGAGGAGACCGACCTCTTCAACCGCCTCAAGGATATCGAGGATCCCTCCAAGATAGGCTTGTCAAACGTGCTGCTCCAGGTGTTGGCCATCCGCCCGCTGGTGATGAAGCATTTCCGTGCCCTCAAGCAGCAGGCATACGACGAGCTGAAGGAGGCGCTGGCCACTGCGGGTGAGATTGACCGTCTCATGAAGACCGCCAGCCTCTTTCTGGCAACCTGCCGGCTGCTGCAGGACTATACTGGTCTGCAGCTGCCATTCACTTACGATGAGTTCTTCAAAATCGCCGTCGATAAGATCCGCACCCAGCTCGAGCTTATCAGCAAGACCGACAAGCTGGCCACCTTCTTCAAGGCCATGGATGCCATGATCGACACCAAGGTCATCAAGGAGGGTCGCGACTTCGCCATCGACACGCCCGATACCCTCACCTTCACCTTGCCTGGCAGGGAGAAGCGGGTTGTCAGTGTGCCGGCCGGTACCAGAGTGCTCTTTCTCCGCGTGGCTTCCGTGTTTACCAAGTTCCAGCGCAGCTCGTTCAACCCCGAGGATACCACACAGAGCACCATCGACCAGAACCTGCGCAGTTGCCCTGCCTATATGGGCTATGTCATCAATCGCAAGTTCTCTTGGTACGAGACGGTCGATACACCCCGTGGTGGCATCGATGACGGTACGTCTGTCACTCCAGGTGTGGTGGTCAACAACGAGCTGGTGCGCCGCGTCGAGCGTCAGTCCACCCAGGGCAGCTGCGTGGCGCTTAACTATAATGTGTTTATGGATATGTATGGCATTGACCTGCGCCGAGGTGACCAGGAGCAGCCTGCAGATGAACCAGCGGAACCCGACTCCATGGAGCAGCCTTTGCCATACTGATACTTTTCTTTTCTTTCGTTCTGTGTCGAGCCGTGCGGCATCGGGTATTCTTATCCTGGTCCGCATGGCTTTTTCTTTCCCGAAACATTCTTTTTTCTCTTTTCCCAATATAGGAACCCCACAGTTTCTTGCCATGAAAATCCCCCGTACCCCCTGAATTAAAAGAAAGAAAATAAGAGAGAGAATTTTGAAGAAAATTTTCAGAAAAAACCGTCCAACCGTCCAACCGTCCAACCGTTTCAAAAGTAGATTTTTATATTTATCTAATATTCAATATATTAATAAAATTGGTTATTGGTTGGACGGTTGTACTCGGTTGGACTTCGGTTGTACTCGGTTGGACGGTCATTTTTTGCCCTTATCCCTGTTTTTTGCCTGTTTTTGGCTAAAAAAGTGCCCGGTTGTACTGGTTGGACGCCCTCCAACCGCCATTTTTATGACCTGTAATTTTGCTAATTCATTAGAAATTAGTAACTTTACTTTTGCGGTTGGACGGTTGTACGGTTGTACGCAAAAATAAAGCATTCAGGTTTTAAAATTTTTTCTTTTCGATATGATGACTACTAAGATTCAGATCACTCCATACCTGGCGGAATACATCAAGGGGAAGTATAACAACGGGGCAGACGAGCCGGTGGACATACCCTCATCCACCGACCTCTACCATGTGATATGGACGCTCATGGCCAAGCGGCAGAAGAACCAGTCGCCGGTCGATGAGGGCAACCTGGCCATCATTCTGCCCGATCGTAGGGTGGGCAAGGATCCTGCTGTGTTCAACTATCTCTCTCCCCGGTCGGCATCCCTCATCGAGGATGAGATACGCCGCATGTTCAACCACGAGCTCCACCAGACGCTCCTTGACAACATGACACAGGGACATACCTCCAGGAACCTCGATGTCATATACTCGTTCATGAACGAATACTGCATCACAAGCATCAGCGAGGAGTCCCTGCTCAAGAACTTCTACCGATGGCGCGAGTCGCTCCGTAAGCGAACCAAGCGCCGTGAATACAGAAAGAGGTAGTTTTTTAGTTAATAATGTTTAAAATCGGAAATAAAAATAACCGACCGAACCATGTTTTTTGTCCTAAAAATGTCCGATGTGCGGCGCAGAAATGTCCGTTCTTTGGCGAACTTATTGATTATTAACCTCTTTATTTACTTGTTTTATGCGTGAACTTTCTATCTTAATTAAGGTAACCCCGCTGCGCTCTGGTGTTGGTACCACCTATACCTTCATGGCCGATGAGTTTGACTTCGTTCCTCAACCTGAAGACACGGACGCGGGAAGATGTTATGTTTGTGACAAGGATATTGTATGCCAACCTGTCGAAGCTGACGTGATACGTGCCTTCGGGGGAGGTATATGGGCAAAGGTGCAGTTCCGTGACACCCGTGGCCGCTCCTTTACCATCGGTACCGATACAGTGCCTGCATTGGTGTCGCTATCCCCTAATCTGAACACCCTCACCCTGCAGATACGCTGCAGGATGCGTACCTCTCCACTGGCGTGATGTCTTTGCCGTTAGGAGTTTTTATGGCTTATTTCGCAGAAAAAGTAAGCCATGAAGAAAACCGTTCTTAGAAAGTCTCTTCTCTCAGCTGGCCGCCGTCTGCTCATCACGGCAGACGGGCTGGCGGCTGCCATGATGGAGGCTTTCCCACTTGCGCCAGGTGACGGGATCAAGCCTGCGTCGTTCTTTTTCGATCCCGAGCCGCCTACCTATCATCAGGAATCCAATGATGCCCTGCAGCTGATCTTGCAGCAGCTGCATGCCTCTTCACAGGCTGACGTGTCGGTGACGGACGAGTTCACATCGCCCGAACTTCCGGAAGGTACTGTGGCCTATCATCGCATCTGGGGCTTCATCACGGCAGACAGCCGCTGGTATTTCTCCAGCAAGCAGCTGGAGGCCGACCTGATGGCGGCTGAGTGTAATCCTGCCATCTCGTGCCATTTCCTGCACATCAATTCCCCTGGTGGTGAGGCATGGTACCTCGACCGCCTGAGTGAGACCATGCGCGGGCTTGCCAAGCCGGTGGTAGCCCTGGTCGAGCAGTGTGCCTGCTCTGCAGCCTACTACATAGGTTGCCATGCCGGCTTGATAGCAGCCCTGACGGCCAATGATGAGTTCGGGTGCATCGGCACCATGGTAGAGACCTATGACTTCACCGAGTATTATAATAAATTAGGTATAAAGCATATTCTCGAACGCTCATCTTATTCCGACCTCAAGAACAAGATGTTCGAGGATCTGCGTGCTGGCAAGCCCGAGCAGTATATCCGCGAGGTGCTCGACCCTCTTACACTGCAGTTCGTCAGTGAGGTCAAGGCCTGCAGGCCTGCACTCTCGCAGCTCGATATGGAATCACCCGTCTTGCGTGGTGAGACCTATGACACCGCACATGCCATCGAGAATGGGCTGGCAGACTGCGTCATGTCACTGCCAGAGGCCTTTGCCCGTGCCGCATCCATGGGGCGTGAGTGGATGGAAATGGAAAAATTGAAGAAAAGTGCTCTCAATTATGTATAACCAATTTAATCTTTTATTCTATGAATTTTAGAGAAAAACTACAGGCTGTGCTGGAGAAGCTCGGACTCATGGACAAGGCCAAGCAGAATGCCCTGACCGATGAGGAGTGGAAGCAGATCGTTGACTCTTACAAGCAGGAGTATAAGGCTACCATTCAGGACGACCTCGCTGCCGAACAGGGAGCGCAGGCAAGCCAGGAAGAGGTCGCGCTTACCCAGGAGCAGCTCAACAAGCTGCAGACGAAGCTGCAGGGCATCGTTGCCCCGGCGCAGCATTCCTCTTCTGATGAAACACAGGCTCAGCAGCAGAATGCAAGTGCCGAGTCTGTCATGGAGTTGGCCAACCAGGTGGGGAACCTCGTTCGTGCATTGGGCGAGCATGCTGCTCCCGACCTGCCTGCTCAGACCTTGACTGCCAATATCGTGAGCTTCACAGGCAATGCTGACCGCACCCAGTTCCTGTTTGGCATCGACCATCCTATGTTCTCAATGAATGCCCGCTGGAACAAGATTGCGGCTAATCCCGCATCTGCTCCGTCATTCGGCTCTTGGGACGAGGAGATTGATGGTGCTGCTTTCCGTAAGGAAGCCGTGAAGTTCAGCCGCTCACTGCAGAAACGCTATGCCTATCTGCACGAGAACGGCATGCTTGATGCAAAGCGCCTGGCTGCTGGCGAGTTCGCTACCAATTATGATGGCGTCAACACAGCAGGTGTTGGCAACCAGTTTGTCGTGTTGCGTCAGGATGCCCTGATCGCACGTGTCTTGCAGCGTCGTGAACTCACCCAATGGTTCCCTGTTCGCTATGGTATCCAGGATCACGACCTGGTGTTCAATGCATTCTTCGCTGAGGTTTCCCAGGCATACCAGCAAGGAGAGATCTGGAAGGGTGACATGAAGATCGAGAATGAGATGGGTCATGTAGATGATGCGATGATCAAGATGAAGTTCGGCCCGATGAAGGAGCTGGAGCGTATGTATATCGGTTATCTCAACCGTGAAGGTTCTGATCCTATCAAGTGGAGCATGATCGAGTTCTGCATCCTCAATTCACTGGAGACCGCTCAGGTCGAGCAGAACAAGCGTCGTATGCGCGGTATCTACGTCAAGCCTGAGACTGGCGTGGCTGGCAGCTACCTCAATGCCTCTACCGGCATCGTCTATACCCTGGTGCGCTATATGCACGAAAACAAGATCCTGCCACATGCCGATGCTGACTATCGCACCTATACCCAGTCAACCTTCCTGGCTGCCGTGCAGGCTTTCGTGGCTGACGTCACCGCTTCTTGCAGCGAGGATATGGATCTTGACCGCCATGTGCTCTATCTGAACAAGACGCACCAGCCTTGGTGGATCAAGAACGTGCGCACTGCCTATGGCAAGGATATCGACTTCCAAGGTCCGAACTCATATCTGAACGTGGTGCCTGATACAAATGTTCATATCATCTGGCTGCCATATCTGGGCAAGATGCCTCTGATGTTCATGGACATCCCTGGCAACCTGCAGTTCCTGGAATATGTACCGGGCGAGATGCTGAGTATCAAGGTCAAGGAAGACATGGAGCTGGTCAAGGCATGGTCAACCTGGAAGGAAGGCTGTGCGGCAGCTTTCGTGGGACGTCGCTTCGCCGATGCCGCTGCATTGGCTGCCAACAACTACGAGTGGCAGCAGATCTTCATCAACAAGCCTTGCGTAAGCCTGGCTGCTGATGCTGTCAAGCCTGATGCCGACAATGGCTTCTGGTTCCTCACCGATGCCAATACCCAGGCTACCGCCATCACCGACATCGACAATGCCAAGGCGGGTGTGGCCTACATCATCGAGTGCGGATCTGCCACCAATGCCAGCACCATTGCCAAGAGTGACAAGTTTGCCAAAATTACGGCTGCTTGGACACCGACAGCTGTAGGTGACTATATCATGGTGATCCTTAACAGCGAGGGTAAGTTCCTGGAACTGGAGCGTCAGGTAGGCGGTACCCGTACTGTCAATTCTGATCTCCAGCCAAACATCCCTGGTGTGAGATAAGCTGTTTTCATTGCTGTGTTTTTGGTTGATGCAAGGGGGCAGGCATGCATTGCCCGCCCCCTTTCTTTAAAGAGTAATAATCTTCAAAATCAAATTAATATGAAAGGAAAAAGAATAGCTGACCCTTTCCGTAAGGGTCGTAAGTATGAGCGCAAGATGATGGTGCGCATGTTCACGTGCATCATGGCACTGTTCGCCTTCTGCTTCATCATGGACTTCATCACAGGTGGTTCACTGCTGGGTGTAGGTGGTTCTGTCATTTCCCTCGCTTCCATGGCCATCATCGGCAACGTGGCAGATGTGTCCGACCGCCAGACCCATGGCAGTAACATTGCTTATAAGATCTGGCTCGTCGAGCTCTCCCAGGTGAATCCAGACGTGGCTTTCCCAAGTCCCAATGCCAACCGTGAGGTAGGAACCATACCCATGCTTACAGGTCAGTATATGCACTATTTCGAGGCGCATGATGTGCCCACCTTCACTTCAAATGGCGAGAAGGGAGACATCACTACCAGCGGCACCAATACCTTCATTGCCGTCATGGGCGGTATGCGCGACAAGCTGCTGGACTACATCGAGCAGCATGCGGGTGGCAAGTTCATCATCATCTTCAAGGAGGTGGGTGATTCGCAGTATTATATCCTGGGCAACTACGACCGCCCGATGGTTCTGTCTTCTTACGAGGCTAAGAACGATAAGGATGGCCGCTATGTCACCTTCACGTTCACACGTACCTCTATCGACCAGTATTGCAAGTATGCGGGTACCATTGTCAAGGCTCCTGCAGCTGTTCATACCGCTGGTGCCACCACCTTGGCTGTACAGGCTGGTCAGGACCGCTACACCATCCCTGACGGTAGCTCTGCCACCTATGCCATCGCTGCCGTTAGCGGCTTGACTGCCAACGACAAGGGGCGTTACATCACCCTCATCGGTAGCGGTACCACCAAGGCTGCTACAGTGGCCGACAATACGGTGTTTGTGCTGGAGGACGGTACTACATGGACTGCTAAGGCTGGCAGTCAGATCACCTTCCGAGTGCTCGATGCCGCTACGCTCATCGAGGTGCCTGGCAGCCGTGTTCAGACAGCCTGATTATTAACAGGGCAGGGCGAAGAGGCGCAAGCTATTCCTCTGCCCTATTATTATACTTAAATAATTGATCTATATGGATATTTTAAACTACAGCCCCAAGGAGCGAATCCGCTTGACGCGCTCGCTGTCCAATCCTGAAGCAGCGGACTTTGACCTCCAGCTTTTGCGAAAGCTGCAACCTTCGCATTCACAATTGTCAGTCTGGTCGCTTAACCCCAAAAGATATGCTGATGACATTCTTTTCTCACTTCTTGAAGTGGCTCCGGCCGAGGAAATCCGGCTCAACCGCCGTGCCTGTTCAGCTGTTGAGCAGCCAGGGGCAGAAACCGATAAGGTTCCTGCAGAAAGCGCGCCAGACCAGACCGATGGTGAAGCAAATCCAACTGCGGAAGACAGCAAGGCGGAGTCGCCCCAAGAAGACGAAGCAGCCCAGGAAACCAAAGCTGAGGAATTGCATGAGGCCAAAACCGTGGCTGACCTCAAGGAGGCTCAGCAACGTGCAGACGAAGCTGAAGAACGTGCTGATGAAGCAGAAGAACGTGCTGATGAAGCAGAAGAACGTGCTGCAGCTGCAGAAGCTGCGTTAGCTGATTCCAAAAAAAAAGCCGCCTCCAGAAAGAAGACGAATACCCAAATATAAACTGGGCTGACCTTTTTAACCAAGACGTCCAGATGGCAACGGTCATTTATAATGAGCGTATCAACACCTGGCGCCAGATGAAACAGATAGACGAGCGCCTGGACTCTAAGCCGCTGAAGCGAGACATCCTTGAGATGGTGGATCTCTACATCCGCAATCAGCAGGCTTTTGCAGAGCTCCAGGCGTTCAACGACACTGGGAGTTTTCTTTGCGTTCACCCCCTGATGGAAGGCAGGTCGGAGAGAGCACGCCTGCAGCGCCTCATGAGGGACGACCCGCAGCAGTTCCTGCGGCTCCATCGCAACGTATCGGACAACATCCGCAGATACGAGTCTTACCTGAAGCGGGCCGACAGGCAGAGCCGGCGCGCCCAGGATCTTCACAACCTTAAACACTGGCGCGTTAAAGACCAGCTTTTTCGCTCACTCCTCCAGGAGCGTGGATGAATCCCCGATTATAATACGAGGGCGCAGAGTCGAAACCCCACGCCCAAGACCAAAATAAAGGATTGATGTAATGACTGTCAGTTGTCCTCGTCAGCTGCTGCCTGCCTGATGGCTTCGGCATTCTTCCTCAGCAGCTCCGCTACATGGACCATGGCTTCAGCCAGACGGTCATATTCCTCTGGCTTGAAACGCGCAGGCTTGCCGTTCACCTCGTAGCCGTGCAGCCGTTGCAGTATCCAGGCTGGCTTCTTCTTGAATACCTCACTGGCTATCCCTGACCAGTTGATGAAGTCGCTCAGCTCCAGCATCGCCACCCATGCGGCGCCGCTTTTCTCCTTTCGCAGCTCTGTCTTTGAGCATTCTGTAATCTCTTCAATGCTTTTCTTTGCCATATCATTATGTTTTTTTAACCTCCCCTCTTTTTATCGAGGGGAGGGTTGGTTTAACTTTCCAAGTGTCTTTCAAGTTTCCTTATCAGCCTTTCCGCTTCGTTCTTCAGATAGTCTTTCTTGGTTTCCTTTCTGAGGACTTCCAGCAGTATGACCGCTTGGTAAACCGTTTTCTTTTCTTCTTTAGTCATTACATCATACACCTCCTTTCCTTTATTTTGGTATTACAAAGATAATAATAAATTTATTATTACGCAAATTATTTAATAATATTTTTATTATTTTTTTGTAGAATGTGCATTTTTCACTCTTCTTTCCGCTTGTCTTTCCGCTTCCATGGTCACTTCATTATATTTGCATAAAAAACAGATATGAAAGATGATAGCAGACAGAGTGAAGACGAGCAGTATATTCCAGAACCCAATACGGCAGAGGCCGAGCAGCTCATTGATGAGAAACTCAACCGCCAGGCTATCGGTGGTGACGCCGATTCAGCCAAGCTGCTTGCCGAGCGCAGGTTGGAGAGAGACATTAAGAAAGCTCGTCAGGAGATGTTCGGTATCTAAAACCTGGTATTTATGAAGCAACTTGAAGTCCTTGACCGCCTTCACCCCGATATCATTGCCTCATTCCTTACCACTGGCAAGTCGGCGGGCATCTCGGCAGATGTGCAGGTATTCCTCAAGCAGCTGCAGTGGGCTGCGGAGGTGTATGAGTACGAGCGCAACATCAGCCGTGCCTCCAGGCAGTTGCGCCAGCGCATAGCAGCCGAGCAGGGCATTGCACTCGATGAGCGCACCTGCAAGGCTCGTATCTATGCGGCCATCAATTATTTCAACATCGACAACAATGTGTCGGTCAAGGTGTGGGAAAACAACTATGCCGACAAGTATGAGGACCTGGCCAAGTTGTGCATTCTCTCTGGTGACAACAAGACGGCCTCCAAGTGCTACGAGCGTGCGCTTGACTGCCGTCGCAGGGCTGCCGAGATAGCCGAGGCTGACCGTGACCTGGGCATCGTGTTCCTGATATCGCCAGAGCTGCGTCCTGAAGACTTGGGCTATACCAAGGCGAGCCTGAAGGAGATAGCCGCCAAGCATAACCGCGGTTTCTACCTGAACCTGATTGACAACCTGCCCATCGAGAGCCAGGAGAAGAAACGCCTGCTCCGTGACGCAGACATTGAAGAAGCGGAATATGAGGAAATCAATGAAGAATAACCAGGCTGATATCGCCCCGCTGGAAGGTGAGACACCAGTAGCGTCGTTCGAGCGTTACTACATGAACCGCATGCAGGTGCTTGTCAATGTGATTGATTCCAACAACGTGTTTGCGGAGATTGGCCGTGCAGGCGGCAAGACTGATGGTGTGACAGGTCCCCGGCTCATCCGTGTGGCCAATGATATGCCTGGCGAGCTGTCATTCCTTGTCCACAAGACCTATGTGGCGCTGATGACAAACGTGTGGCCCAATATACAGGCCTATTTCTCGAAGCAGTACCAGGTGGGCGGCATCATGCGTCCCATGCTGGAGTATGGCATCGACTATGTGGTAGGCGAGGCAAAACTGCCCTCCCATTTCCGACACCCACGGTACCCCATTGCATATCCTAAGCACAGTGTGGTCTTCCGCAACGGCCATCACCTGCAGCTCGTGAGCAGTGACCAGCCCGAGTCCGTAGCCGGGCGTTCAGCCGTGCATGCCATCGTGGAGGAAATGAAGCACAGCCGGGGCGAGAAGCTCAAGTCACGCCTGTTTCCCTCTTTGCGTGGTGCTTCAGCTGAAATCAGGAAGTCGCCCTATTATCAGGGCGTTACCGGTGTGAGCGACACTGCCCGCGTGGATCTTGGTGAGGATGACTGGTTCATCGACTATGAGAAGAATATGGATGAACGGCTTATCAGTGAGATCGCCACAGTATCCTTCCATGTCAATGCGGCCCTTTGTCTTCGCTATAGACTCATGCAGGAGCAGCGCGGTACCGTCAACCCTGTTACCTTGGAACGCATACGCCTTGATCTGCAGAAGCAGGAGCGTACCCTTGCCCTATGGAAGCCGCGCCTGGCTGATATGCGCCGTAACGCTACGCTCTATATCCGTGCCAGCTCGTTTGTCAACAAGGAAATACTGGGACCGAAGTTCTTCAAGACGCAGCTGGAGACACTTGACATGGACGAGTTCCTGACATCCATTTGCGCCATCCGCCATAAGGAGGTGGTCAACAAGTTCTTTGCCTACTATAATAAAGAGCGTCATCAGTTCTCAGACTCGTACATTTACGAATCCATCCTGAAGCTCGACTTGAAGGAGCACTTTATCCTTACTGCCCATTACCTGAAGTATTACAACAAGCGAGATGAGCTGTTGGTTGGCTACGATCCAGGACATTTCTCCTCCCTGGTGGTGGCTCAGGAGAAAGACTATGGTCGTGAGCTTCGTGCCATCAAGGAGTTCTATTGTTGCTACCCTGACGAGCAGCCGGAACTGGCGCGTCAGTTCTATGATTTCTTCGGGCATGACTCAGTAAACAAGCGCATATTGCTGTACCATGACCGTGCCGGCAACAAGAGGCGTGAGGATCTGGAGCAGATCACTACCGATGCCCGTGCCTTAAAGCGTGAGCTGGAGTCATACGGCTTTGAAGTGGAGCTGATGAACGAGGGACAGGCTACCATCTACCACTGGCAGCAGTTCAAGCTGCTGCAGCTATTGTTCAGCGGTCGCAGCCGTGCATTGCCTGCGGTGCTCATCGATGAGAACGAATGCAAGAACCTGTGCAGTGCCATCATGCTGTCACCATTGAAGAAGACAGAGGGTCGCATAGAACTGGACAAGAGTTCCGAGAAAACTGTGCCGCTGAAGCAGCAGGCAGGCCTTACCACACAGCTCCCCAGCGCCTTCATTTACCTGCTTTTTGGCAGATACGGCTCAAAAGTGCAGTCAGAACTGTCTTCAATGCCCGATAATTTGCCTGATAATTTTTCCGGTTGATGAAATAATATCCCGTTTTGACATTGAAAATCTTATTATATGGCTGGAAACCAACCAACAATAATTTCAGAACTAATTTGCCTGTAATTTGCTTCCTTCCTTCATGCACGCACCGCTGAAAAGTCCGCTTGCTGTGCACCCGCCTCCCTTGGGATGTAAATATGACGGTTGTGTGGGTGTGGTCCTTTCCTGCGGTTAGTCAATGCCTTATTTTTGGGTATGGAAACGACGATGAAGGGTATAGATGCCATGCGGTGGGCACGTGAGATATCCAAGCTGCCTGATGGTCATTTCACGGTGGCCTTCTTCCCATGTTCAAGGATAAAGGGTACCGCATCAACGAAGCTGGAGGTGAAAGAGGAATGCAGATGGCGTACACAGCTACCAGAGGAACGCTTCTCCATCAATGGGGATAACTTCTTCTTGTTTACAGATGCTGCAGGAGAGCCTAAGATGTGCTATAAGATCCTTATCAGATACATGGGTTTCCCGAATGACGGATATAAACTTCATAAGATAGACTGGTTATGAAAGAACAGATCAAGATTGTAGGTAACGTTGGTACCTATATAGAGGATGGCAACGTGATATCGTTCCAGATGGGTGATAGACCAATGTCATCCGTCTTGGATCCAGATCCTCTTTTTCCTTCGTTTGAAGGTGGCATGCCCGACTACCGCTGGCAGACAGTGCAGGGGTTCCAGGTGGTGACACGTGGGTACAACGACAGGAAATGCGAGGAGATCGCCTCAGATATCAAGAAAAACAGGTTGCTACCACGTCTTATTACCAAACAGGTGAATATGCTATACGGACATGGGCCTGCAGTGTATGTCAATAAATTGGAGGGCGGTAAGCTGAAGCGTGAATGGATAGAGTGCCCTGAAGTGATGGGCTGGCTTGATAGCTGGTCTGCTCATGGAATTGAGACAGACTATAAGGAGTTTGCCAAGTCAATCATTAAGAATTTCTATTATTTCCACGATTTCTTCGTTAAATGGAGATTCTCGATGGGCAAGGAGAGGGGAGCAATGGCGGTTGCAGGTCTCGAGTCTGTAGAGAATCGTCTTTGCCGCCTGGCAACACAGAAAAGAGATGCTGCCACAGATGTGGTCTATTATAAAGATTTCCGCCATATAGCTGTGGGTAAATGGGATAACGGCATATCTACTTTCAAGATCTATCCGAAGTTCTCGGTTGAAAATATTCAGGACTACCGCTTTGCAGCCATCAGCCACCACCGTGAGAAGTCGGTAGATGATTTCTATGGGGTGAACGAGACACACGAGGGCACACGCTCTTATATCCGTGGCTCTAACGAGACGGCCGATTATATAAACTCCTTCCTGAAGAATGCGCTTGCAGCCAAGATCCACATTGTCATTCCCAATGCCTGGATAGAATCTAAGCGCAATCAGATTACCCGGCTCTGTGACGAAAACAAAAAACGTGCTTCCAAGGGCGAATCAAAACTCAAGTACAACGGCATAGATATCGGTACTTCTTTCAAGGAGTCAGTACTGATTCAATACATCCAGCAGGAACTCCGGAATATATCCCAATACCTCTCTGGAGCCGATAATCAAGGCAAGGCGTATGCCACCTACAGCTTCAAGAACAGTTCTGGGGAGGAAGAAAGATGGAAGATCGAAACTGTTGACTTGAAATATAAAGAGTATGTTGATGCCCTGATATCCTATGACAAACGTGCTGATGAGGTATTGCTTTCCAGTGTGGGGCTTGACTCCTCGATATCGAGTGTCAGCAAAGATGGGGTGATCTCAAAGTCTGGTGCGGATGCTTACTATAATTACCTTATTTACATTCTTTCCCTAACATCAGAGGATGAGATTTGCTCAGAGCCGTTCAACTTGGCACTCGCAGTGAATTTCCCTGATCTCTATGCCCAGGGTATGCGTATTGGCTATTATCGTGAAGTTCCGTCACGGCAGGAGGATGTTTCACCCAAAGACAGACTTAATAACCAGCAGTCATGATATTAGAAGACCTTTTCACCGACTTGGCCACCTTCAGAAGGTATGCGCCTTATGTGGAGTCCAACGTTGACTTCAAGCACCTGAATTCCTCAGCTATTACGGCTAGGAAGCAGATTGTCATCATACTTACCAATGATGTATTCGCCTATGTGGCTTCCAAAACCAATACGGAAAAAGAAGCTCTCCTTTCGGCCATGGCCAACCTCACCCTTGCCAAGCAGATGGTATTTGACGTTATCAGCCAGCGCAAGAATGATATCGATATTTACAAACACGAGCAGGAGCAGATGCGGCGTGCCTATATCGACAATTATTTCAATGCCATGGATACGCTGCTGCAGCTGCTTGACGGGGACAGTGAATCTGGATGGAGTGGCACGCGTTACCAGAAGATGGTCAGTACCCTGAAACTGAAGAATGCTGCCGACTTCGATGCGGTCTATCCCATTGATCTTTCCTATCTGTTCTTCTTCCGTACCATCCCCCTGCAGGCAGAAGCTCTGGACGATTATCTTAAGGGCTACTACGACAGGGCATCCGAGCGTGAAGACATTGCTCCGATGCTCAACCGTGTTCTGGCCAAGATAACTGTTGCCATCGCCCTGCGCAGATTCGATATCATAGAGTTCCCACCTACTATTCGCTCGCTCTTCGACGACTCCAAGGCGCAGCGTACTGGGCGTGATGAGCAGCAGCGGATGTTGGACCTCTCTGACTCGTTGATGAATGAGGCCAAGTCGTTGCTGGCTGACATCGACCTGATGCTTTCCGCCGAAAGTGGGAGCATCGAGACAGAGACCTCTTTCAATCGCCAGGACGACAAAATCATATTGATGGCATGAAGGATGAATGCATCATATTCATGGCTGGAGACAGGGAATTCTCAGTTCCCAACTCCTGGCACACGCTCACACCTGAACAGTATGTGGGGTTGATGGGTGATCTGGTGGATTATGCTGCAGGTAAGATACCCGTAGGTAATGTGCGTGTAAACCATGTGTGCAGATCAATGGGGTGGGAGATGGGAAAAGTGCGTGATGTGTCTGCCGTGCAGAATATATTGATGTTGGCAGAGCAGATAACCTTCCCTTTCAAGATAGAGTATCCCGACCATGACGCGGCTCTTGAGGGGCTCGATGCTGAGACTTACAGGCAGTGCAAGCGTGTTGATCCGCACCGTCTGCAGGGCGTGCCCATTGCACATTACCTGCAGAAGACTGATTACCGCTATGTCCTCGACTGCTGTTTCTGTGCCCAGCTGTTGCCGGTTCTTGAGGTTGGGGAGGAAAAATACCAGGCATACGATATCAACCTCTCTTTTGGCCGCCTCTCCACCACACTCACTGCCCTGCAGTTCATCGAGGCGCGTGATCTGGACGGTGGCTCAGTTGATTCTCTGCCTCTGTTGGCAGCCGTGCTCTACTACCCTGGGCGTTACTCTTCAGAGGGTGCCCATCGCCTGGCCGTGCGCATGAAGCAACTGGATAACGCCTTGCTGGCTGCCATTGCATTCAATTTCCGTGCTTTCGTCAACTATCTTTTCACCCAAACCGCCTTCAAGCTGCTTACGGAGCCTCGTGGCACATCACATTCTGCCATTTCCACCGGTGCGCTCGAGGCTCTGTACGGCTTGAGTTCCGACGGTCTCGGCGATGCCGACCAGGTGGAGCACCTCAACCTGATACAGTACCTCACCATCTTGCGCAAGAAGCTGATCGACAGTGTCAGGAGCCTTCATGCTGCCAAGATGGAACTGACGGATATTGAGAAGGAAACAGGGCTTCCTGTAAGTGTCATCAAGGATATTATTTAACAAAAACTGTTTTCGCAATGAACCCGATCTTAGACCTTTTCAAGTATTTTGCTCGGTTCCCTGCCCGTGGGGGAGTGCTTTCCATCTTCCTTAACGGCAGCAGCAGCTACGGGCAGTATGCAGAGCTGAAAGCTTATGTAGAATCCATTGCTGAACCATACGTTCCTGAGATAGGCAGCCTGGTATTCGGTCAGGATCTTGCCGATGTGAAGCGGCGGATTGATTCCATATCGGGCAATTACCTTTTCATCGATTTCGGCGAGTTCTCGTCCACGCAGCTCCACAATTCGTTTACTGAGACGCAGAAGCTGGCTGTCACTGTTGCCGATAAGGTACCTGACTCTGCAGACATGGTGGAGTCTGCCATCGTTTCTGATGCTACTCTCCAGCTGCTTGTCCTGGTACGCCAGCAGCTGCTCATCGACAGCCATAGCGAGGCATATCCCTGGCTGGAGAGAATATCTGGGAGCCATGATATCATCCCTTTCGTGGCACCCGAACTCAAGAGTTTGGGCTGGACACTCATGTTTGAGTCCGAGGCTTCCGACCTCTTCAATGTCAAGCCGGCATTGTTGTCGGATGAAGATTAGTATTGTTGAAGGCAACAGATTATTAATGTCTTCAGGTAAATATTAATATTAAACATAATACCATGAGCAGAATTCTTTTTCTCATCCTGGCATCCTGCCTTCTGGCAGGTTGCCGATCATCTAAGACGGCTACCTCGTCAATGGAGCAGAATCTCACTTCTTCTGTTGCCCAGACATCAGATTCGGTAGGCCTTTCCCTGTCACGCCAGTTGCAGCGTATGCTGGGGGAGGGCACCTTCAGTGCCCGTATCTTCCGTTTCAACCCATCAGCTGATTCGTTGCCTCCGGTCATTATCCCCAGTCAGCCCCTGCCTGCTTCTGCTGAATCTCCTCTCCCCTCAGGCAGCCATTATCAGCCTGAAGCTCCATCGCCACATTCTAGGCCCATGCCCTGGCTCTTGCCATTCGGCCAGATATCATCTATTACCGATATCCAGTTCAACGGACTTGTGCTGCAAGAGTCAGAGTCAGGATCTGCATCCATGGCGCAGGAAAGCGATGCCACTTCCGTAGATTTAGACGCCCGTTTAACGGAGAAAGAATCAACCGAGGTCAAACCTGCCCGCTGCCCATGGTACAAGCATCTCATCCTATTTGCTTTTGCTGCGTTAGTTCTCGGAACCATCGCTTCCATCCTATCCCGGTGCAGGATTGGGCGCGGCCAGAACTGAGAATTATACGTTCAGCTCGAATCTTACGCCCTCGTCACCGTTCAGCAGCTGGGCTGTATGCTCCAGGTTGTTTTCGTAGATGTGTACGTTCCCCAGATTGAGCGTGATTGATTTCAGTGGAATGTCTATCTGCCTTGCCATCAGATACAGGTGGTAGATGTCGGCGGGCAGCCCAAGGTTAGCGTCGCTACTCCGTTGGTAGGCTGATACCACCAGTTCCCCGCCGTCAATCTGGAACTGCACGAGGCTCAGGCATGGTGCCTGGTTACTTTCAGCGCCGGTCTCACCAAGAAACAGCACATAGTTTTTGCTATTTCTCTTCTCCCTGTTGATACGTGCAAGCAGTGGGGGTAGTTTCTCGAAATAGGTGGGGTAGCTGTTCACCAGCACACTGCCGCAGTAGTCCCACCAGTTGATGCCGGCTTCCCTGTACTTCTCCACCTGGCGCTCGCCTTTCATGAATAGCTGCAGTTCGTTCCTGAGCTTCTTCCTGGCTATGCCGTGGCTCTCGAAGATATCCAGCAGGTCAGCCGGACTGAGTGACAGCTGCTGGTTCAGCAGGTATTTGATGTTTCCCTTTTTGTTTGTCTGCAGCTTTCCGTGCTGCATGATCTCGTTAAGAATAAAATGATACTTGTTCATACTTTCGGATTATTGGTTCACCCAAAGGTAAGAACAAGTATCATGATCAAGGGGGTAATGGCAGTTCATCTCGCTGCATCGGGGTTGCAGTCGTTACCAAGCCTGCTGATGATGGCATACACGCTTCTCTCGCTTACCCCGTATTTGTCGGAGAGCACGGCCACGATATAGGTCATCTTCCATCCCATTCCGTTCATCTCGAGGTATTCTTTGTAGAGGTCAATATACTCCGTGTCCTCCGTCCTGATGCCCATCGCCCTCAGTTTCTTCAGCAACTCTCTGTTCAGTTCCAGTGCCTCTATTACTTTCATGCTTTTTTATGGGCTAAAGTACCGGAATTGTCATCCATGGCAAAGGACATGCTGGCAGCGATGTCCCCACGAGTTGTGAAGACAACTTGTGCAATTTGCCTTTCTGGTATTTTTATATACAAAAAAAGTGCGAGCAGATCTGCACGCACTTTTTTGTACCACATTTTAATTGTTCATTTTACTTGCATGAAAGTCTCACCGATCTTATGTAAGCCCGCCACGATGCGTTGCCTTTGCTGAGGTCTGGGAACCTTGATTCCATTTGCATAGTGGCTGAGCTGCTGCTCGTTGATGCCAGATGCCCTTGCGATGGCTGCAAGTGAAGTGTAAGGCTCACATGCTCGGATGAGCGCTGCAGCGTCAAGCTGCCATTCAAACTCTTTGTTGTTTTCACTTACCCAATCTGGGATACTGTCTCCGTCTTCTCTCATCCCATCGATGTGGAACTCGAATGCTTCCTTGAAGTTTTTCTTCAGTTCTTCCAGTGTCTTGCCTGTAGCTACCACCGCTCCGATTTTTTCGTCAGCGAAGTAGGCGGAGAAATTCTTGTCTGTCCAAGACACCTTTACAGTTTTTGCCATTTTTTTAAGGATTATTGCTCATAGTCTTTCATGATATAGTCTCAAGGTTACGGGTGGGGTGGTCATTTCCACCCCGCCTGCTTCCAGATGCTGTTCAGCAGCTCCTGATCCAGCGTGTCGCTCAGGTGACCGTTCACCGTCACCGTTCCTTTTTTGTCGGGATGCTTGAATTGGCGGTGGTCTCCCTTGGTCCTGTCCAAATGCCAACCCTCTTTTTTCAGCATCTCAATCACTTTTTTCACCTTTAATGGTTTCATACAAATATCATTTACTTCTGCAAAGGTATAGATTTTAATACTATTTTCCAAATTTTTTGCAAGAAAAGTATTAAAAGAAATACTATTTGTTGCTTTTTATCCTTTGTTTTATCTTTGCGATCTCCATCCTTACCATTAACTATATTGTCTCTATTTGTTATTTTGCGGCCAAGATCCCCAATAATATTATTATCAAAATAATAGTTAAAATTACAATGAAAATGGCAATTATTTCCCATTTTGCTTTGATTATTCACAAACAAATTCTACCTTTGTCAAACCATAAGTGCTTGTATGCACAAGCTGCATATGCGCACTATAATAAGGAAGCAGGGGGGATTCCAGGCGGATCCTCCCGATTTTTAATTATAGGAATTTATGAAGACAGCTACCAGTATAGATGAACAGATAACGAAGCTTAAAGAGCGTGGGATGACTATAGAGGACGAAGCCAAGGCAAAAGATGTCTTGCTCGATATCGGCTACTATAGGCTTGGGTTCTACTGGTTCCCGTTCGAGACTACTTATCCAAACAAAATAGTCCGAGACCATAATTTCATAGAAGGGGCTTCATTTAAAAAAGCCGTCGATCTTTATTATCTGGATTGCGAGGTGAGAGATATTCTGGCACCTTTTCTCTACCGTATAGAGGTGAACCTCCGTACTTTCATCACCTACACGGTGTCTAACTATTACAAGCAGCGTCCTACGTGGTTTGCTGACAGCCGTATAGTAAGTTCCGATTTTGTAAGCTCCTTCCCGAAAACTTACGAGACCATTCGTAACAACGAGGCGATTATGCGGCATCATCTCAAGTACCCCAATGATATATATGCCCCAGCCTGGAAAACTCTTGAATACATGACTTTGGGTGATATCATTACTTTGCTTTACAGTTTGAAGGAGGAGGACTTGAAACGGAAGGTCGCTGCACACTATGGAATAAGGAATATGAAAGTTTTCTGGAGCTATCTTGCCACACTTCGCATCACACGAAACCTCTGCGCACACGGTCACAACATTTTTGACCTTAATCTACAGAAATCAATCAAGGCGGGGCCTTTGTCCAAAGTGATGGTAAATGACATGCATCATAATCTCTGTGGTGTACTTCTGGTGGTATTTCACATGCTCCATTATATATCCGACAACAGAATGAAAGAACTAAAGCACAGATTGAAATCTTTGTTGGATAAACCAGGAACCGGCCAATTCAGTTACGTCAAGTCTGTATTATAAAAGGTGACCATTACCTCTCATCCCCATTTCCCCGCCCATCTTCTCATGTTAAAGAATCCGTTTTTTTAACATGAGAAGCGTATCACTTCCACGTCGTGCAAGCCACACCTTTTTCCCCTCTCCCCCGTTAGTATAAGAGTTTCCCTCGTTGGGGGAAAAAACAAGGATTTGAAATTCCTTTCAAATCCTTTATAGTTCTTCAATCATTGGACATTTTATTGTTGGTCAGTTACTGGCACACTAATCCTCCAAACCTTCTCCTTTGGGTCATACTCCAGCTTGTTCCTGTAGTATTCCAACAGTAGCAGTGCTGAGTCGAGACGGGGTGCCTCGATGCGAATCTTGTCGCCCAGGTCTCTGTATCTGATATCGTATGCGCTCTCGGCCAGCTCCACTTTAGCTTTTGCTTCCGAAAGTTTTCGTCTCAGAGAGTCAGATTCCTTAGCCAGGTCCATGTAGCTCATCCTGCTGTCACCCCTGCTGATAAAGATAACGCTCCTTTGCTGTGTTGCAGAATCATATATTACGTCCATGTATTTGTTGAAGAGCGAGTCCGACCACTGCAGGCTCCTGATGGTGCTGCGCTTGTCATTCACTTCCTGCTGAAGTATCTCTACTCTGTCGTTCATCATTAATATAAAGAAGAGGCCCAGTCCCAGCAGCACTATCAGTAGCATGATGATGTTCCTGATGCCCTTGTCAGCCTTGCGCCAGCTCTCCACCTTGGCTTCCGCCTCGCTCAGCAAGTCTTCTATGCGTTCCTTACCGCCATCCTCGGTTGTTGCCTTCCTGATGTCGCTAATGATGTCGTCCATCCTGCGCTTCTCTATCTCATTTTGATTGCTCATGTCCTATAGCGTTAAGTTCGTTGTTGAAATCTATGTATTCCTTCATGTATTGTCTCTGCAGCTCGATCACCTTCTCGCCATACTCACGTTCCATCTTGGCCTGTTCCCTCATCTGCTCGTTGTGTTCATAGTACTTGCCTGTGGCGAAGCCTGCTCCGAAGATGGCGATTATACCGGCAAAGCGTGCCCATGTTGTGGACATGCCTTCCACTAGCCTCTCAATCCAGTTGCCACCGGATGCCAGTCTATTCGTCTTCTTTTTCGATGATTTCCTTGCCACAGATGTTTTTTTGCAGTTGTTTTTTTGCAAAAATAATGTTTTTTCATAAAATATATTCCTTTTCCTTTTGTTTTATTCTCAACATTCCCTATCTTTGCCAATGCAATCTACAGCTATGGTTGAAGCTTTAATCAACTCCGTAGGACGCATCGGTCAATGCGGTCCACATTTGCGAATGCGGGCTTTTTTCATGCCCTGCCGGCTCATGACCATCTGGCTGGTGTCAGCAAAATGGTCGGCCTTGTACGAAACATATTATATATAGGTGTAGCTTATAGAGCCTCTATAGACACTCTACGGCTGCCCACCCGACAGACTTTTTCGCTCCTCGGAGTTTCGACTAAGCTGTAGATTGCAACGGGTGAGGTGGCCGTTCTTTTTTTCCACCGAATTGCAATCTACAGTTTAGTTATGAAAGAAACAAGTTTCGTACAGGGTATGGTTCCGCAGGCCGGGGCCGCCCTCGCCCCCCAGGGGCAGCAGCTGCACGCTGCAGATGTGGCCAGAGTCGTTCTTGCCTATCTCAACTGCCGTTCCCGCATCATGCGGGCAGCCTTCTCCACCGTCCTCCGCTCCGAGGCATTCTCCATTGCCATGGGCTTCGTCAGCGCGGTTCTCATGCTCTCCGCCCTGTGGTCACTTCTCTGGATTGTCTCAATAATGATGGAGGGCTGAGCCATGACAAGGGTAATAGGCAATATCAGCGAGTGCGTGCCCAAGAACTCGCTGCTCGAAGGTTTCCAGCAGTGGCTGCGCCGTTTCGACGGTTGTGAGTTCACAGAAGAAGACTGGGAGGCGTTCAAGCGTCAGGTGACCAATGAGGTGCAGAGCAGGAATTCAGCCTGGAAGTCGGGCAAGAACCTGATTATGGTCAGTTTCAACGAGAGAGTGATATTTGTTTGCTGTCAGGATTCCGCGTGCGGCAACCATTCCCGCCAGATGACAGTCGAGGTTATCCGTGTAAGGTCGGAGTATGACAGGCAGCGTGGCATCACCAGACGTGTCTGGAATGATGAGGATGCTGTCAGGGAAGGAGGTGCGTCATGAGTGAGAGGATAAAAGAAGAGGTCCAGGTGTTGCGCGTCAGCGTCTATTCCCCCCTCGATGCCAACAATGACCGCTTGGCTAAAGATCTTTATTCGTTCAGCAGTGCGCTCACCGGCCTTCAGGTCAGGGTGTCGCAGCGTGACCGCTTCATGCATGAGGCCTTGCGGGCGCTTGGCGGTGTCTGCAGTGGCCTGTCTGTAAGTTTCGATGCTGATGGCGTTGCTGATGATGACACGGTACCCGTCCTCATCTGTGGCGTTCCTGCCGGCAGCATCCAGTTCATAGCCTTGAAGCGGGGCAATCCATTTGCAGCCCTCCAAGGGTTTCAGAAAGGAGGTATATCATGAAAGAAAAGCAGACTACACCCGCTGTGTTCGAGATACTCCAGTGCTGTTTCACATCCTCTGATGGGGGCAGCAGTGTCGATTACAACCTCATCACCGATGATCGTGGCAACATCAGCGACCTCACGCTCCAGGACCTTGTCCATTTGCGTGACTTCCTGAATCATTATCTTTGCTCCCAGACTCCCGATGGGGAGCAATGATTGCAACTTTTTATTATGGTTTGAAACAACATTTTTTTGTACATTTTTTCGCGCGGTGGCTCCGCCGTGAGGCGTGGCCCCGCTTTTAAAGAAAACAGCAATATGGTAACAGATGAAATGATACGTAAGGAGTTCATCCACCAGACACTGTCTGCCGGCATCAACAAGATCTACCAGACCCAGCAGAACGTGGTGGCCACCTACCTGCAGCAGCGCTCCGGCGATCTGCAGTCACACCTCATGCGCCGTCCGTTCACGGGTGAGTCGGGCGATGGTCGCACCGTGTTCTATGTCCGCATCCTGCCCTACCTGCGTTTCCTCGACATCAGCTATCGCCGTGGGCGCACCGACCGTGTCAGCCGCCATATCCGTTCGCAGCTGGCCCTCTACAACCGCGTCGTCTGGGGCGTGCTTTATCACGAGACCTTCCCCGAGCTCCGCCACGGCTTCAGCCAGCAGGTCAGGGACAGCATCCGCCAGCAGCTGGAGAGTGCTGTCAATCCCGAAAAAAAACCGTAATTGCTTTTATTATTAAATTTATAGTGTTATATTTGCATGTAAGAAAGGGGATTATCATGGCTGTTATTGGATTCATCTTTTTGATATTGATCTATATTGGGTTTTCTTGGGCTGTCAAACCATCCCGAATGGGATATTATGACAATCTCTCCTATTGGGTTTTCGCCCTATGGTTCCCCGTACTGGGCATTATCTTCTGGTACATCTTCTTCTACCCGGCAATTAGGAGGTGGTAGGCATCTCCTATCTGCTCATTTATTACATCTCCCGCAAGTAAGTCCTTTACTTTGTCGCTCTCGCTCTTTATCTTCGTTGCCATAAAAACATTACTGTTATGGCAAAGAAAAACCTGTCTGAAGACGAGATCAAGTACATTGTCACTGCTGAGACCGCCAAGGCCCAGAAGGAAATTCACGAATTATCCAAGGCTAACAAAGAGCTGGAAACCAGCAACCGCCAGCGTCTTAACAGGATGATCGAACTGGAGGCCCAAGGCAAGAAAAACACCAAGGAGTACCAGAAGCTTAACAAGGTCTATAACGAGGAGCGGAAGAAGATCAACGATAACAACAAGACTATTGCTGAACGCACCCGCCAGCTCGATGTCAATGCCATGTCTATGGTGCAGCTGCGCAAGCAGGCCAAGGATCTCAGGCGTGAGCTCGACAATGTGGCTCAAGCACTCGAGCCGGAACGTTATGCCGAGTTGGAGGCGGAACTGGCCAAGGTCAACGGGCGAATGACCGAGCTGAAGGCCAAGGTCGGTGAGGTGAAACAGGAGGCTCAGGGCTTTAGTTTCAAGGATTGGTTTTTAGGAACTGCCGTTTCACGGGTTTTGGTAGATTCCTTGCAGCAAGCGGCCACATGGTTCCGCAATGTCGCTGCTGAGGGTATTGAGGCGGCGCAGGCAGCCGATGGTGTCACCCGTGCTTTCCGCCAGCTCGACGATGGTCATATCCTCGACAATCTGCGCAAGGCCACCAAAGGCACTGTCACCGATCTCGACCTCATGAAGGCAGCTGTGCAGGCCAATGATTTCCGCATTCCCCTCCAGGATCTGGGGAAGTACCTCCAGTTCGCCCAGCTCAAGGCACAGCAGACGGGACAGTCGGTCGACTATATGACCAACTCCATCGTCACCGGCTTGGGGCGCAAGTCCGTCATGATCCTTGACAATTTGGGTCTCTCCGCAGCTGAGATTAATGAGCAGATCAAGCAGGGAGCCGAGTTCACCCAGGCGGTGGCCAACATTGTCGATAAGCAGCTGGCAGCTGCGGGCGAGAGCTATGTGTCCGCTGCAGACCGAGCTTCCAAGGCTGCGGTTGACCTCAAAAATAAGCAGCTGGAGCTGGGGCAGGCATTGCTGCCCGTAAAGGAGAGGTTTGATGAGGTGTACAATTTCGGCGTAAGCCATCTGATGGATCTTGCCATCTGGGTTGTCAAGAACCGTGATGTCATCGGTCCGCTCTCCGCAGCCGTCTTGGCTTATGTGGTTGCTATGAAAGCAGCTGCTGCCGTATCTGCCCTGCATGTCAAGTCTCTTATCCAGGAGAAAGTGCAGATGCTCACCAATATCAACGTAACAAAAGCTGCCACTACGGCTGTCAAGGCGTTCAATGCCTCGCTCAAGGCCAACCTCATAGGGTTGTTTGTTTCAGCGCTTGCGTCAGCCGCCACATACTTTGTCCTGTTCCGGAAATCATCCTCCCAGGCCACCGACTCCCTCAAGGATATGAATGCTGAGCTGATGAACGAGCAGCGTGCCCTGTCCGACACCTTCGATGCCCTGAAGAAGGCAGGCAAGGGCACTGATGAGCGACGCCGTCTCATCGAAGAGGTCAACAGTAAGTATGGCCAGTACCTGCCCAACCTGCTCACCGAGAAGAGCAGCCTCGATGATATCGAGAAGGCATACCGTAATGTCAATGCCGCAATGGTTGATAATATTGCTCTCAAGTATAAGGAGCAAGAGATTGATAACGCCACTACCGATGCCGCAAAGGAGCAGACCGATGCCCTCGAGAGCCTGCGCCAACGCATGCTGGGGAGAGGCATCAGCAAGGAGATGGCCCTGGATGCACTGAAGGACATCAAGACCATGACAGAGGGCTATCACAATGCCGGCTATGACATCGAGAAGTCCATCGGCAGCGTCATCGACACCGTGCGCCGCAAGTATTTCGGCAACGAGTCCATCGGCCGCGCTGCCACGAATGATATCCGCGACTATGTCAATAGCTACCGCCAGATGAAGCAGGATATCAAGGCCATCGATGACAAGTATGCCGTTTGGCAACAGTCGTCTGCCACCTCCGGGGCTACCGCCACGCCAACCACACCCACCACGCCAACAGAAGATAAGAAGGAGACAATCAAGAAGCAGGTGGTCGATGAACAGAAAGCTAAGCAGGAGGCATTGCAAAAGGCGTTGGAGGAAGAGAATGCACTCTATCATGGCCAGCAGATGCGATTGCGTGAGATGTACCTCTCGCAGAATGTGTTGAATCTGCAGACGAAGGATGAATATGATGAGCAGCTACAGCAGCTTGAACAAGCCCATCTGGAGCGCATGTTGGAGATAGCAGGCCTCAATGCCGACCAGCGCCGGCAGATCGAGGCACAGTTGCTTGATTTCAAGATTAAGGTTCTCAATGAGGAAAAGGCACATCAGGATGAAGCCAACGAGAAACAGAAGGCCGACCAAGAGAGACTAGAAAAGGAAACCAAAGCGTCCAATGAACGTATTACCGAAAAACAGCAGGAGGAGTACAAAAAGCGCATAGCCACCTACAAGAATTACGGGCAGCAGCTCGGAACGCTCATGGGTAATGTGATATCAGGCCAGGAGGATCTGCTGTCCGCTTTCACCGACACCGCCATTGATATGGTGTTCGAGGTATTGGAAAAAGTGATAGAGGCGGAGATTATAAAAGCTACTGCCACCGCCACTGCATCCGTGGCTTCAGCCACTGCTGAGTCTTTCGCAACGCCTGATTCCGTACTCACTTTCGGAGCTTCAGGCGCAGCGCGTGCGGCTGTCTTGACTGCACTCATCATGGGAGCCCTTGCTGCCGCAAAGGCAACCCTTAAGGGATTGGTGAAGGGCAGTAAGTCATCTTCATCGTCCTCATCATCTTCTTCATCCAAGGTCACCCGTTCCACTGTCACAGCTACAGGCCGTGAGTCAGGCGGCAAAATCGACGTACGTCGCCGTCAGGATGGCCGTCTCTTCCCTGATGCCGACTACGACCCATCCCGTCGGGGCTTCATCGACCGCCCTACAGTCATAGTAGGCGATGGCCCAGTCGGTCGTTCCAAGGAGTGGGTGGCTTCCAATGCCGCTGTCAGCAACCCGACGGTGGCCCCACTCCTGGAGTACCTCGACAAGGCCCAGCAGGCGGGTACCATCCGCACGCTCGACCTCAACCGTGTCATCCGTGCCCGTTTGGCAGGTTTCTCGGCAGGCGGTTACGTCGACACGTCTTCGTCCGGCCGCCCCACACTGTCACGTCCCCAGTCGTCAGGCAGGGATTATTCATTTGACCGCCTTGCTGACGCCATCGAGACGCTCAACCGCAATGGCATCCGTTCTTCCGTGGTGCTTACCGACCTGGAGCGCAAGCAGCAGCTCCGCCAGCGCTCACGTGAGATTGCATCCAAATAGTAATACTAATACGATAACATCCCATGAAGATCATCCATTCTGAATCAGGCCTTGCCTATCATCTCAATCCTGGTACGCAGCTCGAGATAGAACGCCCCAATCTATTCTTCAATGACTATGGCGAGCAGACCCTGCCTGTCGATCTGCCAGACACAGATCTCAACAGGCAGCTCACAGGCTATCCTGATCGTCTGGCGGTATCCTCGAAACCGAAGGCAGATATCCCTTGTGCCATCGAGGACGGTGCCTTTTACATGGCTTGCCGTCAGGCGGTGCTTGGTTCCAAGCGCAAGCAGAAGATCACTACATCTTTCTATATGAACGAAGGGGCGTTCCTCTCACGCATAAAGGATGTTCGGCTTTCCGATATCTATGGCGACGAGATAGTTCCTGGTGTGCACACTGTAACTCAGGGCATAGCTTTCTGCGAGTCCTTGCTTTCCAATCAGGATCCAGACTTTGCCATCTTCCCTTTTCTGGTCGATCTGGGAGAGCGGAGACGTATGATCAACCGTCTGGAGTATATGGATGCGTCTGGTAACATCACCACCTCCGCTGCTGGGAGCTTCGGATTCTATAATGCATTTGAACGAGTCCAGCAGGACTCTGAAGACACTGACCAGGTCATCCTCCCGTCAGGATATTATATCACGCCTTTCGTCCGTGTCTCATCTGTACTGAACCGCATCTTTTCCCATTTCGGCTATACCTTGCAGCCCTCTTTCCTCACCACGCTGAGTCCCTTCAGCTCCATGGTGTTCATCAACAATACGGTCGATTCGCTGCTGAATGGTGAGATCCTCATGCAGCACCTCTTGCCTGACTGCATGGTATCCACTCTGCTCGATGTGTTCCGAAAGAAGTTCTGCCTGGAATTCATCCCCGACGAGGTCAACAAAACGGTGTCGGTGGTGCGCTTCACCGATATGCTCAACTCCGTCCCGTCCGCCGACCTGTCACCATATCTCGTTGACTGGCCGGAGATATCATTCCAGGAGGAGCGGCAGCTGCGTCTGTCGTCGGAGAATGTGGTCAGCGAGGCCACTGCCTTCGACGGGGTCTATCTCTTGGCAGCGCGCCACCCAGAGGCTTGGTACAATGCCAACGACGGGTGCTATTACCATAAGGGTTATTCCACCAATACCGTTTATGAGAAGGTAGCCGACGGTACCTTGCCCTATTATGCAGGAGGCACGCGCCAGGTATATGATGTCACCGTACCCGACTGTCAGTATTGTTTTTCGTCATTCGAGGAGTATATTGATGGGACAAATGACAATATCTTCAGCTACCGCCGTTCGTGGTACTACGGCAGCACCCTTTTCAGGCTACCGTATATCGGTGCTGGCCGTGCGCTCAATTCCACCATCGTACCCGTTGCCCCATCGTCCGATGATGGGGAGGTCGACACCGTTACCGATGAAGCTTCACTGCTGCCCATACTGTCATTCGTATGGCACGACGGTACCTCACCTTGTGGCACCAACCACACCGTAGGGGGTTGGGAGTATTCATTGCTCTATAATGGCCCGAATGGCATATTCGAGCGTTTCTGGAGGGATTTCGACAACTGCCTGCGCAATGCCCTCCACAAGGTGCGTGCGTCGTTGCTGTTACCTCTTGAGCTAAAGGCCTCCCTTCCCCCTCACCAGAGGGTGGTGCTACGTGGGGAGCCGCTACTATTCGATGTCATCCATTATTCCATTGGTCAGCGTCCAGAGCCTCTCGAGACAGAATTCCTTACCATCACGCTGCGGCGCGATGGCAATGGCAATATCTCCACTGCGCCTCCAGAGTCTGAACGCATGCTACCCACGTCTTCCTACACATGGGAGATTGCACTCGTCGAGACGGAGATCACTCAGCAGGATTACGAGGCTGTCGGGTATGAGTTCGACTATGATCAGTGGGTAGAAGATGGGTGCCCGCGCATCAACCACGGCTTGCCTGCCATCTATCCTCTTCCACCTACGGCTGAGCAGTACGCATCAGGCAATACGTTCTATCCAAGAGTCACTTACCGCGTCACTGGTTCACGCTCGGGTGTCAAGTTCTACCGACTCGACGTTTCCCTCCGCCCGGTCCTTTCACAGGAGGGAGAATCTTCTTTAATTTGGCCACCAAGACAACATGATTTGATATGACAATACTTCAGCAACCCGACGCGCTCTCGTTCTCGATGAACCTGAAGCCGTTCAAGATTAGTACTTCTGTCGAAGTGGAATTCTCCCTCAGCCAAGGGGGGGAGACACTGCTTACCGAGATACTCTCGCCTGATGAAGATGGCCTGATAGAGCTCTCCCTGCGTGATATCATCCACGACAGGCTCTCCTGCAATGTTCCCCCTACGTCAGATCCTTACCAGCAAACTTCTGTTGTGTCAGATTTCACTGCAGTCATTGGTTCAACGTCAGTCACATTCCGCGTCATCCGTGGCGGTGTTGACAGGCTTGCTGATACGGTACCCAATTTCGTGCGAGCCAACTTCCTTACTTGGCAACCCAATGTCAAACCTGTCACTTATTCCTCGCCCGAGTTTCTGTCGTATTATGCCGTTAACAGCGGTTGTAAGCTGAAGGTAAAAGCGTATTTCACCGATACATCCGGCAATGTCACCCCTGGAGCGGAGAAGACTATCTGCAATCTCGCCCAAGGGGTGGTCACCACTGTTTCTGTACAGTATGCTGCCATTGCAGGGCTTTACTCGGGCAACCTACCTGCATACTATGATGTGTGGGTAGCTTCTGGATCAACAGCCCTAACATATAAACAGCGTTATTATGCCAGTACCATGCGGTCCGAGGAAGAACAATGGGTGTTCTTCGAGAATTCACTTGGTGGCATCGATACCTTCCGCACATTCGGTGCTGTCAACCTGGAGTCATCGCACGATCACCATATAGCCGAAATCGACGATGTGTCCTATGAGTATCGTATCGATACCGAACGGAAATGGACGGTCAATACAGGGCATATCGATATTCTGGAACGCAGGTGGCTGCTCGACTTTTTCCCGTCACCTGGGAAATACATCTATGTAGGCTCTGCCGTTCGCCGTATCGTGCTTACCGACGACTCTGTGGCCTATCGCTTCAGTGAATCACCATCGTCCTATGCATTCACATTCCGTTTCGCTGAATCCCTGCCGTTGCTGAACTTGCCCCGCCATGAGTTGCCTGTTCAGATGCTGGACATCACAGTCCCTGAAGTAGGGTCTTTTTCCTTACCCCCCAGACTCCTTGAATTTACCAGACTGCCTTTGTCTGAGGGGGTTCTTTTCCCTGTGCAGTCATCTTATGATGAAGAGTGGCAGGTAGTCACCTTGGGCGGCATAACTCAGTATCTACGTTCTGCCATCGGTATACCGTCACCTGGGCTCGACCGTGAGGACATCATCAGGCTGCTCTCCGGCCAGCTCACGCCGCTTGACCCGCTTCATCCCGAGGCCTCCCGTATCAATCCGTCATGGCTACCTGAAGATTATGGTACCGATATCGCTCATGTCACTGGCTTGCAGGAAGTACTCGATGCCAAGCTCGACACCCGTTTCTTCTCCAGTGTCTTCACGGTATATGACGCCAATGGCACAGCCATAGTCCCCAATACCTACACTCAGGTAGCCGACAACCTGAAGATCATGGTGGGCACCTGGACCGAGCAGTTCCTCTCCGCCCTTGGATTGAACGACCAGGGCGG
>JAEEGL015952433.1_pt1 | contig 39340 bp, 32 predicted proteins | sample 9134231 | NCBI WGS metagenome assembly JAEEGL01 (sample SAMN16246548, study PRJNA631951) | gut metagenome | biome: gut microbiome; feature: rumen; material: fiber-attached | host: Bos | place: Iran: Karaj | collected 2018-10 | reverse complement strand
CCAGCTATCTATATGCTGTGATATAAAAAAACCCTGCGTGTCGGTAAATTCGACACACAGGGCGAAGATTCGCGTTACCACCTGCATTTATAACTCATCTTATTCCTTACGGGAACGACTCGGGTTGGCTTGTACATCTATCGGCTTCCGCCAGGATGCTTTGTTCACCACCTGCTCCGAAGCTACCTTCATCAGTTCAGCTCCTAGGTCACCTTTCAGCCGGTGAGCGACCCTCTCTACAGGACGACACTGATTACTCCTCTTCATCGTTGCATTTAAAAACTTAACTTATGATAAAAAATTTTTTTCTATATGTCAAGGTTCGCTACTAGGTTTTAAACTGTTGTAAAAAATTATGCTTGCAATTTTTTTATAACCGTGTTAAAGTAGCGCTTGTCTTTTTTCAAATTTATTCAGGTTGATTCAACCACATTTCACATTACCGTGAATTTTACCCATTTTAGCCACGTTCATATTCCTTAGCAATAATAAGGAGTAATGAAATGACAAAGAATTTTAATAAAATAGCACTATTTTTATCAGCACTTGCGATTGTTCTAATCGTACTACTTTTAATGCGTTTTAAAGGGCTCACTCTATTCAAGCAAGCCGACGCAAAAGAGATTTCAAATCAGGATGCAATCGCTGAGCTCTATGACTATATTGATTCAATAGATGGTTTTACAGATTCTCAGCGACAAGCTCTTCAGACTATTATTGATGAGTACGTTAAGAATGGCAAAGTGACCACAGAGGAAGATCTTGATGTTATCTATACTCTCATTGACGAAAAATATGCTTCAAATATGTCTAACCTTGAAGCAATTCGTAATGAACTTCAAAAACAGCTTGAAGCTACTTCTACAACTGATTCCAACAGATATGAAGAACTGCATTCACTTATCAAGGAATTGGACGCTTTACTCAATGATTCCGAAAATACATCCTCTTATTTCCGTCAGGGTTTTAGGACAGCATTAACTGATTTGCAGATTTATTCAGACAAAGAAGATGACAGAATAAGCAAGGAACTGGAAGAATTATCATTAGCTACAAAATCTGAATTCGAAAGCACCTCTGGGAAAACTACAAAGAATTTTGAAGAAGTGAATTCTACTATTAAAAACTTAAATGAAAAAACCAGCAAGAACTTCGATGAGGTAAACTCTTCTATCAATAACTTAGATGAAAAAACCAGCAAGAACTTCGATGAGGTAAACTCTTCTATCAATAACTTAGATGAAAAAACCAGCAAGAACTTTGATGAAGTAAACTCTTCTATCAATAGCTTAGATGAGAAAACCAGCCAGAACTTTGATGAAGTAAACTCTTCTATTAAAAACTTAGATGATAAAACCAGCCAGAACTTTGATGAAGTAAACTCTTCTATTAATAATCTAAATGAGAAAACCTCAGAGAATTTTTCAGAGGTTCACCGATTAATTGCTGAACTTACAAAGTCTACAGAGGAGGAAATTGCTGATTTAAATGCTGATTTCTCCACAAAACTCGAGCAGTTAAAGAATGAATCCGAGGCACAGGACAAGGCTCTTAGCAATGAGTTTAACAAAAACATTAACGACCTCTCTTCGGCAGTCGATAAAAAGGAATCTGGTCTTAAGAAAAGCATTAGTGATCTCACTGATAAACTTAATCTTGAAAATAAAAATTTAAATGATTTGATAGAAAAGCTCTCTGACTCTTTCAAATCCGAGAACGAAAATCTTAATACTCTCATTCAGCAAAATGCAAACACTTTTGAAAATGAAACTTCAAATCTTGGCAATAAGATTAACTCTCTTTCAAACACTGTAAAGCAAAATAATGATGATCTTTGGAAGGAAGTTAACAAGCTTAAGGAGCGAACTACAGATAACGGAAAAGAGTTTAAGTTTGGCTACAAGAACGGCTCTTACGGTTTCTATGATGAGACTGGAGCGTTCAAGCCTTTTTAATGAATGAGGTATGAAAATGAAGATATTAAAAATATTAAAAACCACTATACTGCCACTGGGAGTGGCGGCTGCATTGATGCTTCCAACAACTTCAAATATCGTATATGCGAAGGAAACCACACAGCAAATGACTTTGGATGAATCCTTTATTCCATCTAGGTGCTATATCCCCTTTTATCTATCTCAATACTCCAGCTTCAAAAGTCCTTTAATAAAGAGTCTATGGGAAAAAGTATTCTATGAAGAGCGAAATTGGAATTCTTCTAAGGAAAGTGGATCTGCTAATTGGGTTACAAAATACAATGATAACTATATTGGATTAGGTGGCGTCACCAAGAAACTATCCAGTGGTGTTCAAAATGGAAAGATAACTTACTCCTCCGGAGATTTTGAAGCATTTTTCTCTAATTCTTTACTTGCAAATCCAGAATTTCTTGGGGAGCTAATGGGACTTACTACTTCTGGGTATAAAAAGATTTCTGACAATACAACAGGAAATAACCAAATGCAGGAAGTCATATGTAATTACCTTTCAAACCCTGGTAAATATGAAAAGTATTTTGTCCCTGCAATGGTGAAGCTAACAGCAGATGGTACATACATTGGCACAAGTAAAACCAGCGCTAATAACAGACTAAAAAAGACAAAGCATGCATCCACTGGAATCACCATGGATTATTATATGCTTAATACCCTAGCATCTCTGTACAGACAGAAGGATGGCAATGGAAATACAATTCTTTCTTCAATACAGAATAAATGGTTGGAGTCATACCAGCTTTACCTCTATGATGATTACGTAAAAAGTGGCAGTAATTCTCTTGCAGCAAAATATCCCTCAATCAAAGATTTAATTGCCCGTTCTAGCTATGCGGCAAATAATAGAGGCGGTAAAGGTCAGGAATTTTTTAATTACGTTGTTGATTCAGGGGAAGGCGCTGGTGCATGGTTAAATCTAAACGATAAAATTGATATTAGAGGGCTTAATGATGTCGCAAATCTTGAAACTTTATTCACCATGTCAAACGGATGGTGCGGAGGCATTGAACCAACAGCTAATTGCACCCATTCAAGTAAATGCCTTTCCAGGGCCACTTTAACGGATATATTAGCAACTTATTTACACAAGAATAGTACCGCCGTCACTTACATTACAAACAACTCAAAATTAAAATCTGTATACGGAACCAGCGACACAAACGGCTGGCGTTACAAATATAAACTTAAGCACAGTCCCGGAACTGGAGCTGAAACCTATGATGTAGGAATCAACTGCGCCACATTTACTCCTACAAAGGGCAATGAAAACACTTCTACAGTTGCTTGTGACGTTGGAACATCTGATAGCTGGGGATGGTGTATGGCAGGTTCATCGGCAGAAGGCTATGTAACGGTCCCTTTGAATAAAATACCTACAAATGCTCAGCACCTCGAAATCTCTTTCAATTTCACCTCCAACTCAATTCCGGATCATGATAGTGAAAGAATTCTAAAAGATTATACACTAACAGTAAACGGAGGCAACATAGCAAGTAAGGCGCCTAAAACCGAGCGTTGGTCGTCAACAAACTCATCAACCAGAATCGCAAAAATCGATTTGCATAAACTGTCTCTAAGCGAGCGCCAGAATGGTGTCATTAAAATTTATGCGTATGTAACCTCTTTTGCTGATGCTAATGGAATGGACGGAAATCATGTTACTGCCAGGGCTATAGCCAAAGTCACAGCACTTCAAAACGTCGTAGCAAATTGCAAACGACCTAGATGCGATATTGAAGGTCATAGTTGGTCCGGTAATCCAGATTGGGAGCATAGTGATTTCAAAACTGTTAAGATTAACTACACCTGTGGAGACGATGCTGCTCACAGTACATCAGAGAATGCTGTTGTAACAGCAAAGCAAGATGGAAATTATATTGTGTACTCAGCGGTTTCCAGTGGAATGATTGATAGTAGCACAGGAAAACTTTTGTCTTACACAAAACGTGTTGCGAAAGGATATAGCAATACTGCTAGTGGAGCACAAACAATATCACTCAATAAAAATAATATATCTGGTTCCAATACCAGCGAAGCACGAAGTGGCGAATGGGTATTCCCAGCTGGTTCAATTTCAAAGGAGACCTACAAACAGGTTGCAACAACCTTGAAGTTTTCTGTCTCCTCAGGAGTTGTCAAGACTGGAGCTAAAAGTGTAACCGCAAACGTAACAGCAAGTGATAAGCTTGATGATTTGTCAATTATGGTCATGTCTGCAACTGGAAAATGTATTGCACAAAGTGACTATGCCATTAACAAAAATACTGCATATATCTATGGTGCTAGCGACGATGAATTAAATGGATGCTATGTAATAATCACTGCAAAGGCATCAACAATTAATCGTACCTATAATTACTCAAGACAAGAGCCTAGTGATGCAATTGCAAAGCTCGCAGTTAATAGCATCACTGTCAATTATTAAAAATGGAGGTTTTATATAAATGAAATTAAGAAAACTAGTGACTGCACTTGCAACCATATCACTTCTTTTTATGAGAGGATTTGGAAGTACCGCAATTGCCTCTGAACTTTCAGATGAATCTAATATTGAAGAAGCTGCTGAAGTATCAGAAGAAGTTCTGAATAATGATTCTCTTAACGAGGAATCTGATGAAAATGATATTCCTGGTGAGGAATTATTTGAAGAAATGGATTTTGATGAGCAAAATATCGATGATAATATTCAAGAAGGCGAAACTCTTGATGAAGAAAGTACTGATGCAGAAAGTACTGATGACGAGGATCTTGATATTTCGACCTCTGAGGATGACCTCTTTAATGATGAATCCTTAGATATTTCTGATTTTGATGAAAAAACAAATGAGGATGAGCTTCCTGATGAAAATACTATTGGCAAAAAGCTTCTTGATGATTCTTTAGAGAAAACTACAGATTCGCTTACAGATGATGAACTAGAGAAAAAAATCTCTAAATTAAAAGATACTAAAAAAGCTAAAAAAACTTCTGGCAGTAGTAAGCTAACCGTTGAAATCCAGACTTGGAATCACACATATGTTAATGTTGGAGAATGTTTTCTAGAAACAGAGGATATAGGGGAATATGTATCTGCCTATAATTTTGAAGTCGAGTTTGCTGACACCATCTCTTTTGCAGATGTAATCACCGGAACCTATACCTCCGAAAATCTCGAAGAAATACTTCTTAATTATTCAGAGCAATCAGCATCATTAATAGATTCCTTAAAAGAACTTGGAACTGTACCTGAACATGCCGATTTGATTGTATATTTCATGGATGATTCACTGGAGAATTTCGAGCTTTCCCTCACAGATGAGAAAGATAAGACTGAAGATGAGGAGGATGCGGATGATGCGGATTTAGAGAATGTGGAGGATGAAGAGAATGAGGATGATGATGAAGGAGTAGTAGTAGTTGAAACTGAGGGTGTAGCAGAAGACATGGCAGGCGGAACTGAGGATGTAGCAGAAGGCGACATTGATGTCAAATCTGATGAAGCTGATAATAACTCAATTGATAAAGTTGCTGACAATGGAGAGGATATTGATACTGCTAAAGTTGATGATGTCCCCGATCCAGATATTTCTGATAAAAATCCTAGTGATAATATTTCTGAAACGGCACCAGACATAATAAAAGAGGAACCTCAGATTGAGGTTCCAGAAGAATCGACTATATCAGATTGAAATGTTTGAGGGCATTGTAAATACCATCTTGGTCAAAGGCAGTAGTAACATAATCCGCTGCTGCCTTAGCCCTATCTGTTCCATTGCCCATGGCAATACCAATATTAGCTGCTGTTAACATGTCCAAATCATTTTCGCTATCACCTATAGCGTATGTGTTTTCAGGGTTCACGCCAACCAAGTCACAGGCCATAAGCATGCCCGTTGCTTTATTGTGTCCAGCCGGAACAAGCTCACACACATTATCATTATGAGCAATGACCGCATAATCATCAGACAATCTATCAAAGCACTCCATGCGTTTATCAGGGTCAACATCTGTAGCACATGACATCTTATTAATCACCCAATTGCCATAATGATCACCACTTATAGCAACCAAATCACTACCCAAATCTCTTCTGAGAATATTACCAAAGCCATCATCCAGACCAAACTCATCATCGTCCATATAGATTTTCTTTGGTCCCTCGAGGATAGGTCTGAAACCATAGCTTCGAATCATTTCGATTGTCTTTTTCACGAAATCCTTATCTATAATCTTCTGATAGAGAATTTTACCATCGATCTCGATATGACAACCACAGGAACATACTATTCCATCGAATCCAAGACTTAATAAATCAGGGTCATTAATAAATGCTCGGGCCCTGCCACTGCAAATAAACGCGAGATGCCCATTTGCTCTAAGCTGCTTGATTGCCTGTCTGGTACTATCTGGAATATACTTGTCGTAATTCCAAAGAGTTCCATCTATATCAAAAAATACTGCTGACTTCATATTTAATCCTTCTTTGTAAGCTTTCTAAATAATTTGGTTTCAAGACGCTCTGCTCTTGTTACAAAAGAAACCTGAGTATCGCGAATCGTGATTACGAAGTGACCACTTATTTCATCAATGCCCTGCTCCACATAATTCATTACACTTTCCTTCAAACTCTTATGTGCAATGATATTGTGCTTTAAGAGAACATTAATTACATGAGTCTCTACACCAGCATCGGCCACTTCAATATAGGCTTCATCAATCTTTTTATCAGCAATGAATTCCTCCAGCTTGTCCAGACCAATCAGGGAATCAAAATGATCTATATAATCTGTGACTCCTTCGTTGTTCATAGCAACAGCGACTATCTCATAATCGTTTTCAAATGATCCCTTTAACACTCTCTTAATCACTTCCTGAGAATGATTGCTATCACACACGACAATCAGCTTTGGACAAAGTGCAGAGTGAAAACGGCTAAAACGAATGAAGCACTTTAACGCACTTCGTTCAACCAACAAGCAGAAATAACAAACTGCAAAAGCTGCTCCATAAACGCTTCGGGAGAAATCCTGAGCTGTCTTAATTGAATAAAGAACTACTGTAAAAAAAGCCCAACTAACAAAAACTTGAACAAGTAATGTCTGGCATTCTTTGAAAAAGCTTCTTTTAATAACTCCCGAAAGATTTTTGCTAAGAATCAGTATGACAAAATATACCGCTGAAAGAACAACACCATAATCAAAGAACAGTTCTCCATGGTGTACAGCACTAATGATATATCTGAACTGAACCACAACTATGTATCCGATAATAAGCGCCAATAAATCCAGCACTATGAAATCGGCATGTTTCTTCATGTATAGTAATATTTTTTTCATGTTGTATTCTCCTAAACCCACAATCTAAACCATACATTATGGTTCGCACGGGTAAAATTATTTTGAGCATAAAAACTTATGCGCTTCAGTTTATTTTTCTCTCCAATATTTGCAAAACGCATAAGAATATTTTTCTTATCTTTAGGCAGCCAATCTGCTTTTATGATTTCTGCAGCAAACAGTCTGGATTCTTGAACAAAAGCTTTCTTTTTTTCAAAAAAAGATCCCTGCTTTAGGTCTTGAATATTGCGCGTAGCTTTATCCCCATCTGTCTCTGTAGCTGCCCCCATTGCATTATGCCCTGTCTGTCTATAATAAGCTAGTGGTTCATCAATAGCAACCACCTTTCCCATAATGGAAGCTATCTCAAGTATCAAGGCATCGTGCATAGGAATATTATCTAAATCAATTCGTGGAATCAAATCCACTACTAAATCCCTTAGGCGGCGGTTAAAGCACATGGTACATCCCGCTGCTGGGTTATCAATGATAATCTGTGTATAAGCTGTATTCTTGGGACTTCGTCCAATGTAACGAATAAATGAATTGGAAATATTGTTTAAATCTTCATCTACCACCTGCATATCTGTGAAGACACAAACTGGTGAATCGTCATGAACATTTACCATATGAAGTTCATTTTCAGCATTTATCAGAGCCTCAATTGAACGCTCCATTTTTTCAGGAAACCAAACATCATCCTGATCACAAAGCAAATAATAATCTGCCTCAACCCTTTCGAGCATCCAGAGGAAATTCTCCTTTGGTCCACCACATTGGTTACCATAGAATACTTCAACCTTGTCAGGATATCTATTTCGATATTCATCTATAATTTCAGCGGTGCCATCAGAAGATCCATCATCATGAATAACCAATCTAAACTCGCTAAAGGTTTGATCAAAAAGGCTCTTAAGCTGCTGCTTTAAATAATCTTTGCCATTATAAGTAGCCAAAAGAATCGCTATATCTTTCATTATCTATTAAATCCGTAACCGGTCCCCGTCTTCTTCTTAAATTTCAAATTATCAATAAACAGTCCAAGGTTAGCCAACGAGCATGTAATCTTGCCAAATAAATTACTTGCTCTGAACTGATTCTTATAGGTAATCATTTCGTGAAGAGTAAAAATATCCTGCTGCTTAAAATAGTCACAGTCATTAAGCAAATCTATAAAATCATAAACCGACGCATCTGTCACAGTTGTGTCAGCAGAAATATTTGCTGCAGTATATTTATGAGTATATAAAGGTTCATCATAACAATGGAACTGCGCACCTTGAGCTAACATAAGTAGCCAAAGAAAATAATCATCTGCGCCGTTTTTTGACATCAAATGAGTCTTCCAAAAATCCGGAATAGATGACTTTTTAATTAGACATTGCCCCGGAGAGATAATTTGAATCCCAATGCGAAGATACGTGGTTAGATCTCCAACCAAACTCTTATGATACGCATTTCTATACCATAACAGCTTGGAACCATCTGCTTGTTCAAGGTTTGCATTAGCCACTTCAACATCTGCTCCATCTGCTTGAATAGCCTTAAGCAGCTTCACTAAACCATCACCTTCGATAGTATCATCCTGATCTAAAAACATCACATATTCACCGGTAGCTTGAACAAGACCGGCAACTCTACTGTAGTGAATTCCTCTGTTGGATTCATTAGTTATTACTTTGAAAAAAAATTTCTCCGACTCAGGAGCTTCCAATCGCTTCCATGGGCTGTCATTCACCAAAATAACTTCCAGTTCATGACCTTTTGCGCTAAGAGATGCTTCATTTTCTAGCAAGCAATTAACTAAATTGTCCATATATTTATCCCCTTCATAAAAAGGAGTAATTACTGATATTTTCATTTTTACACCTCAATAAACAGTAAAAATAAAAGCCCCCAAAAAGGCTACAATGATTATAACCTTTTAGGGGGTAATTTGTCTATTTAGAGCCAGAGCCCTTTAAAACAACTTCTACTGTTTTGAACAAAATCTGAAAATCAAGTCCAATAGACCAGTTTCTAATATATTCTGTGTCGAGAGCTACGACTTCTTCGAAATCAGTAATATCACTTCGACCGCTTACCTGCCACATACCTGTAAGACCTGGGCGTCCTGCAAGACGTGCCTTGTGGTGAAGCTCATACTGAACGAATTCGTTCTCTGTAGGTGGACGTGTTCCAACAAGTGACATATCTCCGATTAATACATTCCAGAACTGTGGAAGCTCATCAAGAGAATACTTTCTAATAAAATGTCCTGCTGGGAAGATTCTAGGATCATTTTCCATCTTGAACATAAGACCATTCATCTCATTCTGATCCATAAGATCCTTCTTGCGTTCCTCTGCATCTGTATACATGCTTCGGAACTTATAAAACTTAAATCTACGACCATTCTTTCCTATACGAGTCTGTGAGAAAAACACAGGTCCTGGAGCCTGCATCTTAATAACAGGTGCAAGGAAAATAAATGCTATAGCACAGAAAACTAATCCTACTAAGCCACCAAGTATATCCATTGTTCTCTTGGCAAATGCCTCTCTATTAGAAGCCATGTGCATACTTGTGGTCATGGTGATGTAATCGCCATAGTATTCGATTGAACGATTTTTCATCAAATGCTCTGTATGGATAAGGGAAATGTGAACTGTACATCCCAAATCTGTAAGACGTTCAGCAAGAAGTTCCTCGCTGTAACGATTCTTGCCGTCGATGAAAACTTCATCAACTACATTTGTACGAATATATTCAAATACAGAATCGCAATCACCAACTACAGGCACACCCTGAATCTTTTTACCAACCCAGTTTTTATCAATAATGGCACAACCCACTACCTTGTACTCAACGTACTCGGAGCTTGCAAGCTGACCGAGGCAATGCTTGATAGTGCTTGAGTCTGCAATAACAAGCATTGTCGATTTAGTGCTGTCGTCATGCTTTCTGTATCGAATAATACGTTTGAAAATAATTCTAAAAGCAAACATGAAGAGGACCATCAGTCCAGCCCATGCAAAAATAACTGTTCTAGCAATTGTATTGGTGTATCTAAATGCCACCAGGAATATCAGGATACCTGCCAAGTTTACAAAAGAATGAACAATAACAGCCATCAATTCCTGCCATTTGTTCCTATGAACAATTCCTGTGTAAGGATCTCGCAGTGAGCAATTCAAGATGCTGACAAATACTATCATAATCAGCATATGCTCATACAAGTATTCATGAGGTATTACATCTGAAATTACTACTTTGTCAAATCTAAAGAATAATGCAACTATTAATGCAAGCAGTGCAGCCAAGGTGTCTAATGTGATGAAGTCCCAATGTTTAGCCCAAAATTTCTTCTTTTTTCTATACATTAGACACTCCCCTTATAAAACTACGCCATTCTTCTGAAGGAGCTCTCTCGCGCTATCTACAGAATCTGTACCATGAAGGTTCTTAATTGGTGCAAACTCATGAACTCTATCAACCTCGAATGCAAGGTTGTTATCCATCATGTGAATCATATCAAGAACTAAAAGCTCGAACTTGTAACCATTTGGCTCAGTAGGTGAAACCTTGTTACCAGCCTCGTCAACGAATGGAATCTTCTTTTCAACAACGTGAACAACGAGCTTATCATTTACGATTGCATCAAGCTTCTCAACTGAGAATAAGTAGTTAAGGATAACACCATACTTGTAAAGGAGGCTTCCGTCCTCAGCCTTAGCCTCTGACATCTCCTTTGACATCTCGTAGTACTCTACGATGCTTGGCTTTCCATCCTCGAGGCAAAGAAGACCCATCTTCTCAGCTGGCTCAACCTTACGAACAACCTTTGAGCCTGAAACATATCCGCCAAGAATTGTAGCACCGATGAATAAAGGATCTGCAATTCTCTGAAGAACATTATCAACAGCAAATACGTTAATCCACTTAATACCCTTAGCCTCGATATCGCTCTTAAGACCTGCCTTGAGCATTGAAGCATACCAGCCACCATTTCCATTTGGTGAAGTAGCAAGACGTCCTTCCTCTTCAAGAAGAAGCTTTCCGTCATAATCAACTGCGCAAGCCATATCCTGAATAAAGAACTTGATATAATCAGGATTGTATCCGAAGTAGTTGTGCTCCTTAAAGAATGCCTGTGTGGCTTGATCATTCTTCTCACTTGTCATGATGTAAAGTGGAACAAATGCATCAGCCTTCTTTACAACTTCCATAAGGTTGTTGATGAGGCACTCAAAAATGAATAACTCATGTGTCTGACCTACGTTGTAGCAACCCTTTGGCAAATCGAAGCCAAGACGTGTACCCATACCGCCAGCAAGGAGAACTGCTCCTACCTCGCCCTTCTTAATTGCTTCAATACCAGCAGCCTCAAATTCAGCCTTTCTAGCTTCAATCTCTGGAAGCTCGATTGCAGGTGGTACTGCAAATTCGCCCCTATCCTCATTTGAATCTGTTCCAATCAGTTCGAAATCTGACCAGTTAATATTTTCAATCTGAGCAAGGAATGCTTCCTTCTTCTCCTCAGATAAAGAATCAAAGCCACGCATTACATGTCCCTGACCAGCCTTTTCTAATACTTCAATTGCTTGTTCTTTAGTCATTTCTCCGTCTCCCATCTAATATTTTGTGAACAAATAGCCTCTGCTGTTAATATTTCAGCAGCCCTCAGCCATCCGTGTTTTATACCACACTTTCATTCTGACGTTCACAGTTTTTTCACAAGTGTAATTATAATACTACGAATTAATACATAAATGTGCACAATAATGCAAAAAAATTATATTGCATAATGGTTATTTGACACACTGCCCCCATTTTGTTGTGTATTAAGCCACAGATATTGAATTTTAATACTTTTCAACCCTGCCTTCTTCGGATATAAAGTATTTACGAACCATATCATTTCCATTTTCATCTAAAATAATAAGGTTCTCGTTAATAATACGGATGCAGTCGTCAATTTTATCTGAAGCAGCCATAAATGTAATGATTGCATACATCATTCTCATTCCAGAATTAGCCTCAACAGCATCGCCAACCTGCTTCATTGGCTGAAATCCTACTAGTGTAAGCTGTTCCTTGATTGCATCGATTCCCTTAATATCATTGATAACACCTGGATTCAGCCAAATTCCGTATCCAGTCACCTGTTGTGCCTGTGGCAAAGAAAAGCCAGCACAGACGTCCTCATTTAATGAATAATCCAAAACCTTATTACAGATATATTCCTGAGTCATTACTTTAGCACCAGGCAATCTATAATTCATTTCAAGTACAGCTATATCCTGTCCCTCAATCACAGCCTGAATTGAACCAACACCATGCTTACACTCAAGCTTTTCAAACAGATTGTCTAAGCCTGGCTGAAGCTTCTCGTTTACTAAATCTATAAAAGTTGTAGGTGTTGAACCAAATAAGAATGGTACGCCCTCATCCTTTCTTCCAATTACATCAGAGGACTCAACAAGGGTAACCTTTCCATTGTCAAACACATAAAGGAGGCTTAACTCATTTCCTCCAAAATAACGCTCTACAACAACACGCTTAGAATCAGATTTATCATAAGCATCCTTATACCCCTCAATAAGCTCCTGCTCATTGCTACAATGGTGTAAGCCAATGCTTGAACATCCATCAGCAGGCTTAACTACAACTGGATATTCAATTACGTCTAGCTTTGCTCTGTCAAAATTAATATCTAATGCAAACTCCTTAGCAACTGGAACTTGGCACTGCTCACACAGCTCCTTAAACTTTAGTTTGTCATTTGTAATTTCCCATCCATAATCTGAAATGTAAAATGGAAGATCCATCCTCTTACACATTTCTCTTGCAGACTTTATACAAAACTCACTGGCACCACTTGTTACAGCAGTAACGCCGCATGCCTGAGCCTTTTCCACCAATGTATCAATATCATTAACATCCACATCCCATGCCTCATCAGCCATGTTTTTAACAGGTGATTTTTCGGCTGGAAGATTATCGGTAACAATAGTGTAAACTCCACGTTTCTTCGCAAGCTCAATGAGCTTATCCACGTGATAATTATTTCCTAATAACAAGAGCTTTTTCATTTTTTAAAACCTTTCTGAATTACATTAAATCTATCGCTTAAGCTTTCTAAGCTGTCTGCCTAATAAGAACTTGTACAATACTGGCTTCGAATTAAAATCATCCATAATTTTTTTTCGGATAGTTGAAATATCTTCCTTTTTGAACATATCTTTATTCGATCCTAGTTTTGCAAACTCATATTTTCTTCGCTCATCAAAATTAAGATTCAACCCAAGAACTGCAGCCATCTTTTCCATATCCTTCATACCTTGAAGATAATTAATGGTATTTTCCAAGCTATAAAAATCGTTCTTCGATGACCATGAACCGCTTTCAGCCTTCAAAACATATCTATAAGCAGAAACATATTCGCCTAAATTGTACATTTTTCCCACTGAAAGCATGCAAAGCACCTGACCTCTATCAATAAGCATTCTAGGATCAATTCCCGCATCCATTATCTTTTTCTGTAGTTGAGCATAGCCTACCTTTCTGTAAAGGGAGGTAGCTGTCTGTCCAGGAAGAATATAATCCTGGAATTCCTTAACAGTATATTCTCCACCCTGCTTCATAAAACCGCTATACTGCTCTCTACCTTCTAGACGTACATCATTTTCATCAACAATCTGGCAAAGACCAAAGCAAGCAATATAGTCTGGATGAGAATCAAGGAAATCTACTTGCTTCTGAAGCTTATTCTCATCGATCCAGTAATCATCACCTTCAATGAAGGCTATATAATCGCCCTGGGCGCGCATGGTTAAATCAGCTGTGTTTCCACCCATACCAAGGTTCTTTTCACGGAGAATTGGGACAATAATATCCGGATACTGTTCAGCGTATTTTCTAACAACGTCAGCTGTTCCGTCTGGCGAACAGTCATCTCCAACTATCACCTCATATTCAAAATTTACCTTCTGAGTAACGATACTCTCTAAGGTATGACCAATATACTTTTCCTGATTATAGGTAGCAACTACTACACTGACTTTCTTATTTCCCATTTCTACTCCTCTACTACATCCTCTGGGCACTCATATCCATCAACCAATGTGAACGCATTTAATAACTCAACAATTTGCTCCTTGGAGCAGAACATCATCACATCAATAATCGAAAGATTTGGAACAAATTCTCCACCAAACTGCTCGTACACAACATCTGGATTCGTATTTACGAATTTAAGACCTAGCCCATTCTCTCTAAAGAAATTCTGATAATAAAGCTTTGTTCCGCCTGCTGCATTATAATACTCAGTTGCATTTCTGGCTTTGCAAATTGCAACAACATAATGCTCGCGCTTATAATCACCATCAAGCTTTACGTCTACAGAATTACGAATAATAGGAGTGGTTATTCCAAGCTCCTTTGCAGTCAGTTTGTTAGCATTTGTTAGGAATGCCGCAACATTCTGTCCTTCCTCTGTCAAGCCAAACTCTAATACTTCTTTAATGTGAGCATAAACTCTCTCGAAGTTAGGCGCCTTCTTATATGCACTCTCGATTGTCAGAAGCATTTTACCAATCTCTTCCTCTGTCAACGAAACTTCGTGCTCCATAATCAATCTATTCTGTGAAGGCTTTCTAACAGGAAGTCTAAAGTAAGATGGTTCTCCATTAATAAGAATCCTGTTCCTGTTAATATATCCATTCTTAATAAAATTAACATCGTCTGCTATGACATACTCATCGACAGCATTCATCAGCTGCCAATATCCAATGTATGGAAAGAAGTATGGCTGCATAATTCCTAGTTTCATATACTACCCCTATCTTTGAAAATTAATTAATTTAATTCCTGTAAAGGAACGATTCCTTATACAATTTACTAAATACTGGAAGCATACCCCGAAGGCTATTGAGCTTACAGTAGAAAGTACTAATACTAAAGAATTTTTGTGAAGGAATTTGCCAAAGAGAGTAAAGAACATCTGATGGGTAAGAAATATCTCCCATGTGTACTGTCCCAAATAGCAAAACAGCTTAGATTTTACATCAAGCTTCATCATCACAAGCACCACAACAATCGATGATAAAAATGTGTAAACAAACATCACCTTATCGTAGTACATATAGTGGATTCCCAAGTATCCCAGAGGGATGCATGGCAAGAAGGCTAACAATAAAATCAATACGTATTTTTTAGTATCCTTGAAGAATTCAATAATCTGACTCTTGTACATAACCAGTGCTGCTCCGAGGAAATATGTAAATACATCATCATACCACCACTCATTCATATGTAAGAGTAGGCACAACACAACAAACAGACCGTTACCAAAAGTAATAAACAATAATCTGTTTCTGTTGGTTTTAAACAGTATAAAGGCTGCGTCTGTAAAGGCGAAAAAGAACAACAAGCCAGCGAGGAAATTGTTGTAGGTAATTGAAAAAATAGTCAATGGCAAATATAGTCGCCACGCCCTGTTAATCCAAGACTTCTTCACGTCTATTTTTTCTGCTCTAAGATATCCAAGAGTTGTGGTATAGCCTGCGAGCAAGTAAAAAAGTGATAAGCCTGTATTACCAATTCTTGTGATATAACCAATTATCTCTGTTCCTTGAGAAACAAGTGAAAAATGGTGAAGGATAACAAGAATTATCAAAACTCCCTTTAATGTAGTTGTCTGTCTTTTTCCAAAAAACTCCTTTTCAAAACTGCCTTCAGTGTATTTATGTGCAAATGATGCAAATACAGAAATCGGATAAACAACAAGTCCCAACAAGTAAGTCAACATTTAAATTTTATCTCCCTTCAATGATGTCACATATTAATTTAACTGTATCCATTTCTAAATCTGTATAAAGTGGAAGTGTAAGTACTTCCTTGGACAACCTTTCCGCAATAGGTGTGTCCCCTCTGAAGTTCATTTCCTTATAACAATTGAACTGGCTTGTTATAGGATAGAAATATTTTCTGGCATGAATATGCTGCTCAAGGAGAAGCTGATTAAGTACATCTCTATCCATTCCATACTCATCCTTATCAACGAAAATAGGACAATAAGTATAATTTAACTCTACGTTCTCCTCATCGTATTCTAAGAGCTTAATGCCCTTAACTTTGGAGAGTCGCTCTCTGTAATAATCAAAAAGCTTCTTTCTTTTAAGACGGTTTTCTTCGAAATGCTTCAGATTACAAAGTCCCATTATCGCCTGGAACTCATTCATCTTGGCGTTTGCTCCTACAAACTCCACATTCTCTTCGTCCATAATACCAAAGTTATGAAGCTGATATACCTTAGTAAGTGTAGGCGTATTATGAACAATAGCCAAGCCACCCTCAATCGTATTGAAAGCCTTTGTGGCATGGAAGCTGAACATACAAGCATCACCATATTTTGCCACACTCTTTCCATAAAACTTCTCACCAAATGCATGAGCGGCATCATAGATGACCTTAAGATTATGCTTTTTAGCAATTGCTTCTATTTTTTCAACATCACAAGGCATTCCGTAAACATGGACAGGAACAATAGCCACGGTTTTATCAGTGATAAGCGACTCTATTTTGTCTGGATCAATAGTACAATCGCTTTCTTTAATATCGCAGAACACCGGTGTAAGACCATTTCTAATAATTGCATGGGTGGTTGACGCAAAAGTAAAAGGCGTAGTAATAACCTCTCCCTGCATTTCCATAGCCTGCAAGGTCATCTCGAGAGCCATATGTCCATTAACCATTGGCAAGCAATGATTTGTGTCCATAAATGCCATCAGTTCACGCATTAGTTGTTTGGTGTACTTGCCCACATTAGTAAGGTTGTGAGTCTCCCAAATGTCCTTGAGATACTCCACATACTCTTCCATCGGTGGAAGCACGGGTTTGGTAACATAAATCTCTTCCATACGTAACTCCTAGAAATCATTCATAAGCTGCTGAATCTCAGCCTCATCAATAACAGTAACCTTAGCATCGTTAATTCTATATACACGATCACAAGCTGACAATACACTTGGACGATGTGTTGTGAGAATACAAGTACGCTTAGCATCCTTCTGCATGATATTACTGAGAACCTTTCTCTCTGTTGCAACATCAAGTGCTGAAGTAGCTTCATCCATAAGAAGGATTGGAGTCTTTCTAAGAATAGCTCTTGCAATAGCGAGACGCTGATTCTGTCCTTCAGAAAATCCAATTCCACTCTCACCGATGTTGTGGTAAATACCGTCTGGTAATTTCTGAACGAAGTCATATGCACAAGACATCTTCAGTGCTTCGATTATTTCTTCATCTGTAGCATCTGGAGCAATAAGCTGCATATTCTCCTTTATTGTTCCAGAAAGCATTGTATTACCCTGTGGCACATACGCTATAAGAGGTCTGGTCTCTGGAGAAAGTGGACGCTTAGAAGCTTCATTACCCTCTGAGTTTGCATAAACATCACCCTGCTGCACATTAAGAATTCCAAGAAGAATTCGAAGCATTGTAGTCTTTCCTTCACCGGACGGACCAACAAGTGCAATAATTTCCCCAGGATGAGCTTCAAGAGAAACCTTATTGAAAATAGTACGGCTGTTTTTGTAAGCAAAAGTCATGTCCTTAACCTGAACAGCAATACCAGTATCCTTGCCCTTGTCCAAAAGCTGAGCAAACTCTTTTGTTTCAATTATTTCCTCATCAGGAATCTCAAGAAGTTCCTTAACTCGCTCAGTAGCAACCGCAATCTGAAGTGAAACCGGGATCAGGTTAAGAAGCACTTTTCCAGCCATAGCTATTCTATATGCCATCATAATAACTACTGTCAACGCACCAAGTGTCATTGCACCAGTGTTAACTCTGTAGAAGGCCCAGGCAACGCAAATTGCTCCAGATATGATACCTCCAACATAGGTAACTCCCCATGACATAAGTGAGAAGAAGTTTGACTTCATATCTGCCGCATATCGCTCTGCTTCTAAATCTTTAATTCTCTTATAAAATTCATCAGCCAAGCCAAAAGCTTTTACCGCCTGAATATTATGAAAAGATTCCTTGTGATAAGAGTTCTCCCTACTTTCAATCACTTTAATTTCTGACTGACATTCATAAATCTTGTTCATAAACATCTTTGATGAGAACGCAATTATTGGTGCCACAAGAATTACCACAAGAATCATACTTGGGTCTTTTGCTATAATAACAAGGAGTGCCACAATAACCATTAAAGAATTTGTAATGATTGTTGTTAAAAATCCATTAGCGTTTCCTGAGATTGTCTGCACATCCTTTGTCAAACGTGTAATCAAATCACCAGAATGATACTTTGTAAGTGCCTCCCAATCAGCGTCAACTACTTTTCTGTAAAGTCTCTTTACAAGGAATGTCTGCATTGAATTATAATTCCATGCGCAAAATCTGTTGGATATGATGCTTACTACAGCATTAAGAATAATAAGGGCAACATATATCGTTCCCATATATATCAATCTTTGCATGTTATTTTCGACAGCAAAATCAACGAGACTTCCGATTTTATAGGTTATGGTAAATTCCACAGCCATATGAATCATCTCGACTAATACATAGCCAAGTATTCTTCCTAAAAATTCTCTAAAAAGTCCATATATCCAGCGTAAATCTCTATATAGTCTTTTTACAATTCCATCCTTATAATTTAAAATCTTATTTTTATACTTTCCCAAAATTAACTCCTAACTAAGCAAAAACAATATCCATTTAACATCTATTTTTTATATCTCATAGGACTTATAAAAGCCTTTAAGCACTCTTTTTTCTGATTTTTTTCAAGCCATTTATAGTTCTTAAAATATTCAGAAAGAATCATTCGTCTAAATCGACTGTTCAAATGATATTTCCCATATGCTTCTTTCCCGTATCTAGTCGTAAGAAGTAACAGCTCTTCAATCATTGAGTATACAATCCACTTGTAAAAGGCTCCATATTCTTGCTTTTTACAGCATTGTACCCTATCTTGATGAGCCTCAAACACATGAAAATGCCGAAGGTCTTCATCTTGACCTGAGCTGGTTATACTGTTTTCTCTAATACGATAATGATAAAGTGGTTTATCAATAGTCGCTATCATATCTGATGTATCTATCACTCTATGAATTGCATATTCATCCTCATGAATCTTGCCCTGAACATACCTCACATTTTCAAAGACTCGCCTTTTATATAACTTGTTCCAAGCAACAATCATAATAAGATATTCATCAGTATATATATCTTCAAGAATTTTCATGGCAGCTGTTTTAGAATAACAATTCTCTCCAGAAATAAATATCTCCTGAGGATTTTCGTTTTCCTTAATCAAACCACATGCCACAACATCAGCATTGGTGTCGAGAGCCTGCTTCAGCATTTTTTCAATATAGTCTGGCTCAACCCAGTCATCTGAATCGACAACAGCTATATACTCGCCCTGTGCCTTATCTAGACCAGTATTTCTTGCTCCTGAAAGTCCTTTGTTCTCCTGAACGATATATTTAAACCTTTGATCAAGCTTTGCGTATTCTTCTGCAATAGTTCCCGAATCATCCTTAGAACCATCGTTAATCAAGAGTACTTCGATATTATTGTAGGTCTGCGACGCAAGAGATTCTAAACATTCCTTTAAATAGTCCTGAACATTGTAAATAGGAACAACTATACTTACCAAAGGATTCGAATCTGGTTCCTGATTGCGCCCGCCACTTCCTATGAACTCCATCAAATCATTCACTAACTCAGGCTCATTTACATATGAAATCTTTCTGGCAAACAACTCCTCTGAATGACCGTTCTTAAGTTCCTCTATATCCTTATGGCAATATTCATAAGGTGTGCCACGGTTCCAATCAATCTTGCGGAGGCTTTTCCCAGTAAGGCGATCTTTAAACTTTGATGAATTATAAGCAATCGTCTGGAGAAAAAACTCATCCTGGCAATTAGTCCACTTAGCAATTTTATTAATAAGACGTTCCTTTGAAATAACATATCTTACAAAATCGTCAGTCACGGAACACCAGTTGTCACCCTTTACAAATGTATAATCAGGGTATTTTTTTGTTCTATCAATTCCAAATTGCTTCTGTTTCTCTATAAGCTGCCAGCTAAAATGAGAAAGCCTGGCCAGAAACTTCTGTCTTATTCCGGGACCATCAAATTTGCCCCTTCCAACCCATTTCATCAGGGGGTGATAGTACTTAATCTTATAGAGAAATTCATCTCCATAATCCCCTTCAAAATGGTACGATAAAAACTCTTGATCCTTATTATGGAAAAATTCATGTATGTAATCCTGAGATTTGATTGGAAAATCCACGCCGGATAAAAGATGATAGTAATGATAATGTCCGTTCGCCGCAGCCGTTTTAAAAAGAATCATCTCACTATCCATTAGACTGTGATGACCCCAGTAAACTTTAATTCTAGGCGTAAAGAAAAGACCAGCTTTTTTTACCCATGAACTGATTTCGTCAAAGTCCACATATCTGGTCCTTTTATCAACATGTATATAAATATCATTTCTCTCATCATCCAAGGCAAATAGCAAATATTTCAATGACTCAAAATCACTATGTGCCATTATAAGAAACGCATGTCGTTCCAAAACAAACTCCTTTAATTCATCCTCCATTCCCCAATTACAGGACGCCTACGTAATTTTCTATAAAAATCATACAGCTTTAAATAAATCTTTCCTTTTATATCCCCCTGCCAATATGACTTGATGTATAGACCATAGGAATAGTACAGTTTTACTTTTTCAGGATAAATAAAATCCTTAAATTCAGTTTTATATTTTAATGCCTCAGAAAGATTTTTAAAATAGTAATCCTCACCAACTTCTTCAGCTACAACAAGGGTTTCTACGGCAGTATGACCGCATGAGGCATGTGCCATTATTTTAAAGAACAACTGATAAAATTTTTGGGAAATATAACCGGAAAATGCTTTTTCAAAGTATGGTTTGATTCCTTTTACTAATGCTAGGTGCTCCCTAAAGTTCTTTGAGAAGTCTTCCGCCGTCCCCATTGCTGAATCAGTTCTTACTCTGTAAAAGTATAATCTGTCAGAAATACAATTTATTTTGTCTGCATGAAAGCCGTAGCATATATTAAAAGCCAGGTCCTCACCAATATGACAATCTTGTATAAATGAAATATTATTCTCCCCAATTATCGAAGTCTTATAAAGCTTATTCCATACCTCATAACCAATTTGGTATTCTATTAAGGAATTACAAACTAACTCAAATTTATCTTCTTCGCTATTTGTAGCAAACTGTCCCTTAATAAAATCATAATTCTCCAAGGGATTCTTTTGATAATCCACACGATAGTACTGGCAATTAACCCAATCTGCATCAGACTCTTCTATTGCTTTTACCAATTGTTCAATAGCCTCTGCAGGCAAGTAGTCATCACTGTCCACGAATTGGATATAGTAGCCTTTTACCTGTGCTAAACCAAAATTACGACTGGCAGATACTCCAGCATTGGTCCTGTTAAATCCTTTTATTCGTGAATCCATCGACATGTACTTCTCAATGCAATCCCATGTTCCATCAATTGAGCCATCATCAATTATAAGAGCTTCCCAATTGACGTATGTCTGTGCTATTAGTGAATCAAGACATTCCGCTATGTAATTTTCAACATTGTAGGCTGGTATTATAATAGAAACCAGCTTTCCGCTTTCATTGCTTGTCATTTTTCTCCCCTAGTACAGATTCATATGTTAAAGAAACATCTTGCAAAATATTTTTGGCGCAGTTTTAAAAACTTTGTATTTAGCCTTCTGTTTGTCCGATAATAATTCTGAATAGTTATCATAGAGACGAATAAATAAAGACTTTGAATGCTTTTGCATATTTGCACTGCCATCTCTATAGTATTGAGCAAGCTTCAAGAGCGCCCATTTAAGCGTTGTTCTTGCAAATTCCATATCATTATTTTCAAGTGCCATCTTAATGCGCTCTTCGTAAGCATCTATTACATGAAGATGCTCTATATTTCCAACATTATTTGCTCCAGTAATACCTGAATCATTATTTCTATATATATAATTAGGTTTTGGAATATATACAACCTTTTCAATATTAAAGACCATATGATTTATCATGAATTCGTCTTCGTGGAGTTTACCATGAACAAAACGATAATCATCAAAAAGCTGTCTTTTATACATCTTGTTCCAAGCAACAACCATGAGTACATATTCTCTGGAAATCGGATTCTTTAACCATTCCTTACAATCCTCCCCAGTAAGAATCTTTTCTTCATCAGCCTTAATATCTGTATTAGTAAGCTTAGCTGAAACTATATCACAAAGAGCAAAATCGGCATCTTCGCGCTCTATAGCCTCCATAAAATCCTTCACGTACTCCTTGGTAACAAAATCATCCGAATCAACAAAACAGAAATATTCGCCCTTTGCAAGCTCAATCCCTCTGTTTCGTGCTGCTGACAAGCCCTGATTACGCTGATGAAATACTTTTATTCTAGAATCCTTCTTGAACCACTCGTCGCAAATATCTCCACTCTTATCTGTAGAACCATCATCAACAAGAATCAATTCAAAATTCGTATAAGTCTGTTCTAATATAGAAGAGATACACTGCTCTAAATATTTTTCAACATTATATACTGGTACAATAATCGAAACCAAACTATTATCCATTATTATTCCCTCTAATTCTATCTTTAAATGCCATCAGATTCTTAAAAATCTGAGTTCCATTTTTTTCTCCAAACACTCTGTTTAGACCACGCATTAAAACTATATATTTCTTGCCGCTCTTTCCATGCCAGCTTCCATCGAAGTGATGAATGGAAAATGTATTTTCTGTCACGCTTATCTTTCCTGTCGCCCAACTCTTTGGACAAAAGTAATCAATCGGATATATCTCCATACCATCTACTGTCTGCCTAGCGCCATCTAATTTTAGACCGTGCTTAATCAAAATTTCAGTGCGCAACTTTGGGCTTTCAATGTACTCAGGCATATCATCGTAGCAAGCCAGCATTTCCTTAAAAATAGGGAACCCAGCAACACCGCCAAAACCTTGACCATCATTAACTAGTTCCAAGCTTTCAAAGCCTATATATGCCTGATGTTCAAGTAATGGACTAATGTCCTTTATCACTTCTACATCTGTATCCAGATAAATCCCTCCATGCTGAACAAGCACATCTAATCTGGCATAGTCTGATACAAACGCCCATTTACCATCAGCTGCAGCCTTTTCCATAAAAGGATGCTTGTGAATATCATAATTGGATTCATTCCATTCGATTACTTCGAAATCTGGGCAAAAAATATGCCAAGACTCTATGCATTTTTGCACCTTTGCCGGTTTCGGTGCTCCCCCAAACCAGAAATAATGAATTTGCTTAGGTATCTTGGTATTTGTCATGTAACTCCTCTTGTTGCGTCAATGTTGAAAGATATTTATAATTAAAATATGAATAGAACAATCACTACAATAATTCCATTTTTTAATAGTGGCAACGCCCTTTCTATAATGCTAGACAGCATCCTCGCTGGCACTATGCTTCCCAACGAGCTTCTTCTAATTGATGACGGCTCTTCAGATAACTCTCCAGAAATCGCAAAAGAATATGCTAGCAAATATCCTTTTATAAAATATATTCCTAAAGAGCATGCTGGTGTTTCAGCCGCAAGAAATCTCGGCATACAATCTGCATGCTGCGAATGGATCAGTTTTCTAGATGCCGACGACTACATTGAGTCTGATATGTATGAAAAGCTGCTTGATGCCATTACTGACGAAAGCATGGCTGGCAGCGTTTGTGGTTATTATACTGAAGTAGACGGAATTTCTACTCCTTACTCAGGGAACTACCCTTGCTCACTCTCAGGAGCTGAGCTCTTGAAGGCGATGTTCACTGATGATAACGTGCGAGGTTTTCTATTTACTCGTCTATTTAAAACAGAGCTAGTCAAAGAAAATCTATTTGATACCCGTATCAGCATGTGTGAAGATTTACTGTTCCAAACTGGGCTGTTATCAGCCAATGAAGCTCTTTCATTTGGTTATGCCCCATATTCACTGTACCATTATGTGCAGAATTCTGCCTCAGCTACAAACAGCGTGAACTTCTTCAATGGCGACGTTTTCAAATATAAACCTGCATTTGATATTATCAGAAAAATAAAACCTGCTTCCTATATAGAAGATAGTTACAATTCCATTTTGGAATATAGCATGTATCGCCTTCTAAAATCATTCAAAGAAGGCAATACCAGTTGTCTATCTCAAATAAAAATGCTGCAGAAGGAATTAAAGGAAGCAAAACCTGAGCATTTTTCAAAGCGCAGATACGCATATATTTATGCGCCAATCCTATATAGTAAGATAATGAAATAATTGCAATATTACTAGTATATAAGCACAGGCGCCCTAACCCTTCATCATCTGGTAGATTGCTCTGAAGAAGTAAAAAATCTCATAGAATCCAGATCGAAGGCTGATATATCGCAGAAGACTAATTTTTCTCGCTTTGTAAATTTCCTTAAGCATTGATTGAAATTCTTTGCTTCGGATTTCTTTACTTATTCTGATGTTTGCAGCGCGGGCTCCATCTGTTCCTTTATAATTCGTATAGTAAGTTGTCAGACGATTTACCCAATCAGTAATATAAATACTTTTTACTACTAGTATGTTATCTTCCGTCACCTCTGGCTGGGAAGCTTCCCAATTAACAAATCTCTTATAAATGCATTTAGTATCATCTAAATCGTTGCTATGATATGTAGCACATAGGCTGTCATCGCATCTTTTTACATAATGATATAATGCAAGATTTTTCATTCCAATATAACCTGGACATTTATCAAGGTAATCCAAGTTAAATTTTAAATCTTCACCAATATGTATTTTCTCGTCAAAACGAATATTATGTTCTTTTATTTTTCGTAGATCGTAGCATTTATTTGTAACAAAATTAAAAAGTTTTAGCCAAGCTAGAGTTGCAGCAGCACTTCGGTTAAGGAGATAACACTCTCCTTCAATGTACCCATATGCAGATTCCAGGATAAGCTTTTTGGTTCGACTATTTTTGTTAAACAAATTGTCAAAATACATTCCGCAAACTACAAAGCTAATATCTTTTTCTTTCCATCTCTCCTGAGAAGCTATATAATTCTCTGCTAACTCAGGATCAGGATAATCATCTGCGTCACAGAACGTTATGAAATCACCTGTGGCAAGCTCAATCCCCTTGTTCCGAGATACTGAAGCCCCTTGGTTAGGCTGAGAACAAACTTTAATCCTCGAATCTCTCTGCTGATATTCTTTACAAACCTCAAGTGTCAAGTCCTTGGAACCATCATCCACAATTATTATCTCGAGATTAGTATAGGTCTGCTTAAGCAATGCATCCAAACAATCCCTTATGCAATTTTCTGCGTTATACGCTGGTATAACTACCGACAGCAAAATATCATCCATAACCCTAATATTTATAATACTTCCACAATAACAGAGCCAATGTTTTCTTCATTCCTAGTACTGTTGGAAGGCCGTAACCTTTCATATAATCAGCATACTCCCTAGAAAGTGTCTCCTTTTCAGGTGACTCCACATTCCTATAAGCATACTTTATGTATTCTAGCAAAGAAACTAATGAGTGTTCAACTAGTTTTTTTTCGTTTCTATCGTTAAAATAAGCGATTCGATTATTTAACGCCAAAATATAATCTTTATATCTTCCGGAAAGACCTGCATTCATCAGGCTTCCTCCTCTTTGGAAATATTTGTAGAGGCATTCCGGCGTGTAAGCAACTATCTTGGCTTTATAAAGAACCTTGTAGGTCGTAGCCTCATCCTCATGAATATGTCCAACTGGGAAGCGTACGCCTTCCCACAACTCAGCTTTGTAGAGCTTATTCCAAACAACTGTACAGATATTGTTGGTACGCATCATTTGGATAACGCTTTCTTTCCCGCTCCAAACACCAGGCTCATCGCTAGTAAATCTGAACTCTGGCTTTGCCCCGTCATATACGTAGGAAAACCCACAGGCCATAACGTCTGCATCAAATCTGTGGAGTTGATGTATCAGCTTATCAATAGTGTCTTTCGCCAAATAATCATCACTATCTACAAAATAAATGTACTCTCCTGAAGCAATATCAAGTCCAGAATTTCTAGCCCCAGAAAGACCCGCATTCTGCTGATGTACTACTTTGATTCGAGAATCCTGCATTTTATACTCATCGCAAAGCTTCCCGCTAGAATCAGTAGAACCGTCATCTACAAGTATAATTTCCAAATTCGTATATGTCTGTCGAATCAAGCTTTCCACACATCTAGATAATTGATCTTCGACATTATAAACCGGAACAATAATAGAAACCATTTTAGTATCAATGCTCTTTTCCACAATTTTCACTAGATTATCATAATAATAATCAATATTAAACTCTAGTCTTTTTCTTGCCACTTGATAGCCTTTTTTGCCAAGTGCCTCCCTGGCAGCACAATCGGCACTTAAGGTCTTCATAGCAGCGGTCAAATTTTCTATTAGGTTCCTATTTTTATCAACAACAAATGCACCATCTCCAACCACTTCCGGAATAGCGCCGGAGTTGGTAGCAATAAGAGGAATCCCCTTTGCTATAGTTTCCAAAGCAACAAGACCAAAGGGTTCTTCATAGATGGTAGGCATAACAACAATGTCGTATTCATTATATTTTTCAGCCATCTCTTCAGTGGAAATCCTCTTTTGACAGTTGATATTCCCCGAAAGCTTTCTAACTTCGCGAAGAACTGTTTTTTCGTAAGGGATTCCTTCTTCAGAAAAACCTATAATATCCAGACTTAACTTCTCAGCCTCATCTTTAGTCATTCCTTTTATAAGGGCCGAAAAGGCTTTTACTAATTCCAAAACGCCCTTATCTGGAATAACACGCCCAGAATAAAGGAACTTAACATTAGTATCAGGTTGTTTTTTGGTCATTGTATATGACTTTAAATCTACACCATTGTACAGAACATGAACTACTGCATCCGAAGAATATTTTAAAATCTGAGACTTAATGTAATCACTAATTGCCAGAAACTGGATTCCAGAAGCTGTAAGCTTTTTAATATAATCTGGAGAGCGATACACATCTACATCATTGTGCATGTGGAAGTATATAGGGAAACTTCTCTTTCCATCTAATGCATCAAGCAAATCAGAGGCAAGGGACATTAAATTTTCAACAATAACTACATCGTACTGTTCCCCTTGTTCCACTGCTCGCTTCATAAACTCAGAAATAATTATTTTATTATAAAGTCTTTTGGAACTATATTTTTCGCCCAGAGTTCTATAAACCTTATCTGAAACTCTATCAGCGATAGAAATATATTTGTCTAACGAAATTGGAATAATATTTGTGAATGAAAAACTAGTATGTTCGTAAGAAGTGTCTGCAATCGTATATAAATCGATCACATATTTTTGTGAAATTTCGTTTTGATTAATAATACACGTAATTAATTCTTCCACAGCCCCGCCTCTAGAGGCAGGGACTGGAAGAATACAAGGTGCGATAATTGCAATCTTTTTCATATGTTTTAAAATGCCTTGGCGCCGTCACGATACAATTTAATTGTACGTGCAACCACATCATCCCAATTGTACTTATTAAGTACGTAATCAGCCGCCTGAGATTTATACGCGTGAACCTCTGATTGATTATCAAGAAGCTTAACAAGCTTATTTTTCAAATCCTCAACATCGCCCTTTTTGAATGTAATACCTTTATCCTCAACAACTCCGGCTGTTTCATTTATATCACTAACTAAGCAGCAATTTCCATAGCTCATTGCCTCGAGAAGAGAGATAGGCATGCCTTCAACATCGCTTGGAAGAACGTATAAATATGCATTTGAATAAAGCTCATCTAAAACCTTGCCCTGCTGGAATCCCAAGAGCATGATTCTGTCATCCTCTCTAGCAGCACGCTTTATCTTAGAAACGTAATCATTGCTATGGCTTGTTCCACCAACAATAACAAGCTTCTTATCAGTATGAATCTGCTTGTAAGCCTTAATAAGATAATGCAAGCCCTTCTCTGGTACTATACGAGCAAGGAATAAAATATAATCATCCTTCTTAAGACCAAACTGCTCAGTAATAGCATTTGCTTCAAGAATCTCTGGACGACCAATTCCATTAGGAATAAGTGTAGCTTCTCTACCATATTTTTCCTTAAAGAACTGCTTGTTACCCTCTGATAACACAATAAGCTCGTCAGCATATTTGGCTGCACACTTTTCACCAAACTCTAAGTACTTTGTAGCAAATCCGCCCCACTTGGCTCTCTGACTATCAATACCATGAATGGTAGCAACAGTGTGGATTCCAAGTAAGTGTGGAAGCCAAATCATTGCACAAGGACCTGATGCATGAAAATGGATTACATCATAGTGATGAAAGACTGCATGAAGTGTTGCAAGCACAGAATAAATTGTGGCATTCAAGCTCTTTTTTTCAGATGTTGGAACAGTAATAAGGTGGATTCCCTTATACATCTTTCCAACCTCTACATCGTTTTCTGCACCTGAGACATGATGCCCTGCACGATTATATGCATATACCTCATGGCCCTCAGCAACCATCTTTGTAGCAAGCTCTTCTACTACAATTTCCATTCCCCCTTCACGAGATGGTATTCGCTTGTGTCCTATCATCGCAATCTTCATTACTATACTCTCCCTAAAACTTCAACCGATTATCTCTTTTTAATGTATAACACTATAGATGCAACAGCAGCTAAAAACATGACACCTGCAATTCCTCTACCAGCCATTTTGAGGATTGGATTATCAGCTTTTATCTCGCTTCCTTCTGTATCTTCCTTGCTAACTGAAACACCAAATGTACCCAAATCTGTAACAACAGTCTCACCAGAAATATCAGTGTACTGAAGTGAAATATTAATCTCCTGATTTCCAGCTTCCTTGAATGTTACATAATAGTCCTGTGTATAACTCTTGCCAGCATAAACTGTATCCAGCTTAATAACCTTGCTGCTTGATGAAACATTTCCATCAATTACAAGCTGAGCATCTGTAATATTTGCAGAACTCTGATTTACATAAGTAAGACTTAAAAGTGACTTACCATTTACAATAGCATGTGAACTAACATCGATAGACTTTACGCCAATTGTACTACCACCAGAAGTTGGAATTACAATAGTTGCTATATTGGATACACCTACTCCTGATGTCTCATAACGGAACTCGCATGACAAATCAATTGCATCACCTACAAAACCTTCTCCAATTGTAAGAGGTACAGAAATAGTCTTTGTCCCACCTGCTGAAATTGTTCCAACATAAATCTGGTTATCATTTCCATAAACCGGATATAAAGAGTTTGTAGAATTTGTCATCACCATCAAAATGCTGCTTGCGCTGGCATTTGATGCTGTATTGTGCAATGTAAGATTAACTGTAATTTCGTTTCCAGCATCAATCATTCCACCTTCAACTGTATAATCCTGAATCTCAATAATAGCTGTACTTGAGCCATCAACCTCATCCGCATTTGCAACAATTGCAAAATTAGTGCTAAGACAAACCAATGCAAAGAGGCATACTGTTACTTTCTTTATAATTGACTTTATCATTTTCCCTGCCTCCATTACTTTCTATTGTCCTTTTTAGCATATCTTTCATTCTGGAAATAATCGTAATCTGCATTCTGAGCAATGTATTCATCCATCTCAAGCTTGTTAATAATTGTTCCAATAAGATTTGCTTTAACCTCTGTCAGCGCATTTGCAGCCTCAACCACACCACGCTTTGTTGTCTCACCAATAGCTGTAACAAGAATTGTAGCATCAACATTTACAGCAATAACCTTTGCATCCATTGCAGCTTTTACTGCAGGCATGTCATAGATGATGAAATCATAAGTATCGGCCAATTCGTTTCTTGCTACATTCATCTTGTTTGAGCAGAGAAGTCTGACAGGATTGTCAATAAGTTCTCCACATGGAATATATGAAAGGTTCTCTGTGGTAGTCTCACAGATAACACGATCAAGTTCAACTCTGTCCATGAGGTAATCAGATAATCCTTCTGAGACATTTTCATTCAGTCTCTTATAACGATTCTTCTTTCTCATGTCACCATCAATAAGAACTGTCTTCCAACCAGAGCTAGCAAGAGCTGCAGCAAGGTTGATTGCAACAGTAGTTGTACCATTACCAGCTTCGCATCCACAAATAACGAATGACTTATATCCATTCTGCTTCTTAAGGATGTGAAGATTCATAACCGCCTGATCAAAGGCATCATTTAATACATAATTGTCATTTTTATAAATATCTAACTTTTTCAACTTCACACCTCCTACTCCTTGTAATCTGGGATAATACCGATTACAGGAAGATTATCCTTAATAGAAGCTTCTCTAATTGTACGAACTTTTCTATCAAAGATTTCACATACAATTACTATTAAGCAAGCTATAACTAATCCAGCCAACAAAGCAACAATTCTAAGCTTCCAAGCAGACGCACTTGCATCTACAGACTTTGAGTATGAATATGCATTATCAAGAGTCTTAACGGAATCAGTATTTAAGATTTTTTCCATTTCAATAGCATATGACTGCGCCATAGCATCCGCCATTTCCATTGAAAGGTTTGGATCGTTAGTTGTTGCACTAAATGAAATGATAGTTGCTGAACTATTCATAAAGCTGGCACTAGATGAGATGCTAGTCTTTGTTGCAGATGAACTAACATTTACTGAGTTCTGAACATCCTGGGCAGACACATCGCCACGTCCAATAATAAGTGCAGCTCTCTGGCTAACCTTGTAAGACTTAGCAACATTCAAATAAGCATTCATAGCTGTAACAGCTGTAGTAGCATCAGAGTATGAACCATCAGCAGCTGCATATACTGTAGCATTTGCTGTGTACAAATCTTCTCCCACATTAAGTGTGAGCCCCAGTCCCATCAAAAACGAAAGAATAGTTATTAAAATAATAAACTTCTTTTTCTTTAGCAGTGATGAAAGGCATCTACCAATATCAATTTCCAACTCATTCTTAAACATAATTAAAAAATCCTTCCTACTATATTAAACAATAGACCACTCTAAATTCTCGATTTTTCGTCACCTACAGTTCACAATTGTTATACATTATAACATCTCAACCAAATCCTGTATATTGATAAAAAAATAAAGATTGAGTTTTTTAAAAAACAATTTTTGTTGATTTTAACAAAACTGATTTTCCACGGTGCCTTAGCAGCACCATCCCTTGCTTTGCCAAATTTTATCTGCTTTCCTTTCGTCCATTAAGGATAGGCACAAACTTATTTATCAACATCACTATCAAACAACTAGCTACAAGTGTAACCAAAGCACTTGCCAGCAATTCAATATACCATGCACATGATAAATGTAAAAAAAACTTTTCGCACAGCTTGATTATCACCTTATGGACAGCAAAAATACCTAATGTATTTTTACCAATAAAGCTCAAAACTTTGTTTGTATTCCCGCTATCAATCAGTCGTGCAATCCCATAAATCATTATGCAGCCCATAATGGAAACCACAAAAAACAATGCAGGATTCCCCAGATATCTCTTTGCCAGCAGTACATATTCAGCCTGCTTCACATTATTAAAGCTGTACAAAAGAGTTCCAACCGCACCAACAACTGCAAACACACCAGCTAACCAGTGGGGTTTATCTGAAACTAGCATTTCAAAATAATGTCCAAATAAAATAAATGCAGCTGCAAGCAAGGCTGTATCAATACATAATGGATATCCCACACCTATAAATGGGAGCAATGCTCCTACAGCACCTAGCAAACACATGGCGATAACTCTTTGATAATCCTTTTTTATGACTGCAAATAAAGCTTGAACTATCAAAACTCCAAAAAACATTGCAGGCAAAAACCAAAGTGAAGTCAGTGTATTCGCCCTTGTCAAGGTATCGTAACTGCCATACCCAATAAACAATATATTTTTTATGCTAAGTTGTGAATATATCAATCCCCAAAGAAAATAAGGGATTAATAGTACATTTATCTTCTTCTGTAAAAATCCAGTATCTAATCTTGCTTCACGTATCACCAATCCAGTAGCAAAGAAAAACAACGGCATATGAAAGGCATATACCCATTCCTTGATTCCTAAATGGGAATTAGCGAAATTAATATGACCAATTATTACAAGAAATATGCCAATAGCTTTAATGTAATCAACGTATGATTTTCGCATATAAACACCCTAATATGTGACTTTCTATTTTCTTTTAATAACCTTAAGCGCAATATCTTTAAAATATAATGCAGTCTCAAGTTTAAATGCCAAGGAACCAGCAATATAGATGGCTGCTCCAAGTAATACCTGAATAATCAGCGCCACAATAAGCGGCCAATTAGAAGGAATTGGAGCAAAATAGACTGTAATTCCCATCACCGCTGACAATATAAATGAAGGCATAATATCCTTTATCTGCTCAAAATATGTATACTTAAGCAGGCTTCTATTAGGGAAAGCATTTACAACACTGGCAAATATTGTATATAGAGCAGAACCAATACCAATAGCCAAAACACTAATATTCATTGTGCCTAAAATAATAAGAATTCCCACAACCTTCTTTATTATTTCTAGTCTAAGGAAAATATCACTTCTTCCCTTGGCCTTAATTGCGTTCAGGTTTGCAGTGTGAATTGGCTGCATTCCACTAACAAAACAGAAAATATAAAGATAAGGTAAACTTGGGAGCCACTTTTCAGTGAGCAATAATGTAAATAAATTCTTTCCAGTAGCAGATAAGCCAAACATAAGAGGCCACATAACAAAGCTACTAGTCATGATTGCCTTTCTAGTCATGCTCTTTACACGTTCAGCATCATCCTGAACCTCAGACATAACTGGAAGTAACACACTGTCAATAGAAGAATTAATATTCATTACAAACATATTTGGGAACGTCTTTCCTCTATTGTAGTAGGCCAAATCAGCACCGGAATAAACCTTACCAATTATTAACTGTCTAACATCATTGTAAATTGTGTTAACCAAGCCTGAAACAAGCATTTTCCATCCATAGGAATATAGCCCCTTTAATCTCTCAAAAGAGAAAACGCGCTTTGGTCTCCATTTAACGGTAATCCACAAAATAACTGTGTCAATAAGTGTATTTACAAGATTCTGTGCCACAAGTGCCCATACGCCAAAGCCTGCGTAGGCCAGGATAATACCAACCACTCCTGCAGTTAGTGTTCCAAAAAGAGTGGCATAGAAAAACTTTTTAAAAATCAGTTTTTTGGATACATATGCCTGCTGAACATTTTTTACACCTGATATTAAAATTGTTATTCCAAGTACTCGAATAACAGGTGTTAATTGATCATCTCCATAAAATGCCGATAAAAAAGGTGCTGCAAAAAACATCACAACATAAATGACCGTACACATGAAAATGTTAAAGAAAAAGATGGTTGAAAAATCCACATCATCCGCATCTTTTTTCTGAATCAACGCAGTACCCAGACCTCCGTCAACAAACACCTGAAAAATTGACAAAAATACAGTCACTAATGCGATGGTTCCATATTCTGTTGGAGATAATAATCTCGCCAAAACAATCGAAACAACAAAACTAATTCCCTGGGCTCCACATCTCTCAGCGAAACGCCAGATTAAATTTGTCATAGTTTTTCGTTTCATACTACTTTTTTCCATAATTACCCTATTCTCTATATTATATTGTAACTTCTATATATGTCTCCAAGCTTTGTATTTCTCACGCCATGTTCAACTTGAAAAAGCCCACATCCGCTTGAAGCGTTTCCTTCGATTATTGCATATCCTTCGTCCGTCAATAAAATATCCCACGCAATAAAGTTCAGGTAGGGAAGTTTATTTGTAAGATTAACCATTTCCTCCACAATAGACTCCCAACGAGGAATTCTTTTGCCAACAAACGGTTCCCCTGTATCTGGATGACTGTCGAAAGGAACCATAATTCGTTCTTTCCTGCCATGAGTAGCATAGCCTGTTCCTAATTCCCCAGTGTCGCTATCAATTGAAATAACAATTCCTCCACTACTGAGATTATCAACAGGTATACTATCCTCACAACCAACACGTTGAACCGCTGTAATGAACTCAGCCTTAGCTTCTCCTCGCTTTTTAGCACATACAATTCTTAAAGTATTTGTTGTATTCGGATATAAACTAGCTGCAAAAGAAGACTGTGTAATGTATTCGCATAAAATAGCAGTACCCTTACGTTCAAACAATTTTTGAACATAGTCTCTGTCTTTAAGACTGTTATTCACATAGATCTGATCATTTTCGCAGATAATAACATAAGTACCTGCACCACCACCTCGATCAATCCATTTCATAACTGTCTTCTTAGCTTCAAAAAGAAAATCAACTATATTATCATTATTCACCTGATTGCCATGTAGTCCAGAAACCACTCCGTTATTTATATATGCGTAGTTCTTTGGCACTCTTGCATACTGTCCGACAATCTCTTCAAAAACGATTTTGTCATCCAATACAAACTTGTATTGTCCGTTAATATCCCTTGAACGCAGTCTCTCGAATTCTGAAATATATTCTTTAAAATCATTTTTCGCCAAGTTGTACCAGTAATACTCATTTACAGAAAAACCGTGCAAAGCATATTTAATTTTAGTACTCATTGGTAGAGAAAAAATAGCATCACTATCCCATACTACTCTTTTCCATGCTTTATATCTCTTGATGTCATTACGTAATCTAGCCTTCATCATACATTAGTCCTTAATTGCATTTTCCTCAACTACGCGAAGTATTGTGCTGCTGATTCCATCGGTATGCTTAAGATAAACAACATCAACACCATGCTTTGCAAGTGCCTCTTCTGTTGCGTTCCATCTATCAGATCCCTTCCAATCATCACCGATGAATACCGCATCATAATGCATTTTTTCAAGGATTTCTTCTTTATCAAGAGTGTCTGCAATTATTACATCATCAACAGCTTTGATGTTCTTAACAATCAAAGCTCTCTCTGTCTCATTAATAACAGTTCTTTTATGCTTGTATTCCTCAACAAGCTTGTCAGAATTAATTCCAACCACTAAGTAGTCACAGTATTCCTTTGCGTGGTTAATTAAGTTCAAATGACCGATATGAAACATATCATAAACGCCCTGTGTGTATCCAACCTTGTACTTTTTCATAATTTACTCTCCTAACTATTAATTATTTCCTCTAATATATTCTTACCAATTTCTCCAGTCTTACCTGGTAGTAATTCTTTAATCAGTGCAACTCTGGTCGCTTTATTCTCATCGTTGCCGTTTTTTACTGACTCTATTCTATCAACGATTTTTTCAAAAGAGTCTTCCTTGTAGAGACTGCCGCAAATCTTTTGACCTTCTACATTAAGTCCATCCACGGTATCACAGAAAATGATTGGCTTTTCCATCATGAAGAATTCAGCGATAAGGGAAGTGTAATCCGCCACAAGCAAATCCGAATCTTCGAGGGTCTTAGAGTAATCTTTCCTCTCATCAATTTCGATGTTAGGCGCTTGCTTACAAATCTCTTTAAACTCATTCACTTCTTCTTCTGTCATTATTCCGGTGGAGACATAGCTTGAAAACATAAGGGGATGTGGTCTGATAATCAGGTTGATGTCCCTGTGCTCCTCAAAATATTTCAAGAAATCCTTATAGTATGTTAAGAAATGACTAGTCTTCTGATTGAATTTATCGTCCGCTGCCCATCTAGGCATCCAAGAGACAGTAAAGCTTCTCTCATCGTAATTACGATTTTCTTCTGCTCTCTTAGAAAAATCAAAACGAGGGAAACCCATATATCGGAATCTGTCAGATAAACTCCGTCTTCTATAGAAAGGCTGTTCCTTCGCGAATTGAACTCGTCGTGAGTCATTTGGGAAAAAAATCCTATGCATGGTAAAAGTAAAACTCTCAGGAAGCACTACAGACAACATCTTATCTCCCAACATGCCATAAGCATATGGAACATAAAACAGTTTTGCGAACTTGCACACATAGTATGATCTATAAATGGCAGGAGCATAGTCATTATATGGTCTAATATAAATGACATAATCTGGATTGTAGTCCTTTAAATCTAACCATCTGCCATCTTCAGTGTTTGCTTTAATTACATCAATATCTGTTCCCTTAAAGAACTCATAAGCTTCGTTCTTTCTCTCAGCAATTCCCACAGTATCATCTTCCAAAGATTTCAGTAAGCGAGGAACAGCAAAGACCAGTACATTTAAATCATCTCGCTTTTTCGCTTCATCATAAACGCTTTTGACAGAGCTCCAGGCCTGAGGAAAATTAATAACGAAAATAAGAGTTTTCTTTTCCGGATTTTTCTTATTAACATAATCAACACCCTGTTTATAAGCATTAGAAAACTGCCTATATCTGTTTGCTGATTTTACATAACGCCCCAAATTCCTAATTGGCTCTGGTATTGAATCTTTAATTTTTTTACTATCCATTTTTTCATCCCATTTTTCTATTTTTGTATGTAAACACACACAGTGCAAAAAGTGAGTAAAACCCACTACTCGCGCCATTTTACGTAACTTTTGATATTATAGCATCTGATTTTTTAAAAGTACATTGTGATATTTCAATATAATCCTTTAAAAACTAAGCTATTTTTGTACACAGTATTTAAAATTTATATAAATAAGTTAATTTGTATACCTTTTAAAACCTTTAAGTAAAAAAAGCCAGGTCGTTCAGTTTAATCACTGACCGTCCTGACTTTTGTGAACAATTTTCCTTCATTTTCCCTATTGGATATTATGCTCCTTACAGTAATCCTTGAAGCTTGCATTTACCCTATCCTTTTCGGAAAGGATTAAATCTTCCTTTGTCATCCCCTCTGGAATAGGCCACTGAACATTGATGTCTGGATCATCAAATGCAAGTCCGCCCTCATCATTTGGATGATAGAAATCTGTAACCTTATAACAAAACTCTGCGAAATCGCTAACAACCAAGAATCCATGAGCAAATCCTTTTGGAATCATGAACTGCTTTTTATTCTCAGCTGAGAGAAGAATTCCATAGTGCTGACCAAATGTCTTAGAGCCTTCGCGAAGATCTACTGCCACATCATAAACCTCGCCGGAGATTACACGTACCAGCTTGTCCTGTGGAAAGTTCTTTTGAAAGTGAAGGCCTCTCAATACGCCCTTTTTACTTGCAGACTGGTTATCCTGGACAAATTCATAATCCAATCCCTCAGCCTTCATGTCATTTTGGTTATAGGTCTCTACAAAATAACCTCGCTCATCACCAAAAACCTTTGGTGTGATTACGCAAAGTCCTTCTATTCCATTAACATTTTTTTCTACTGTTATTGCCATATTTTACCTCTGCTCCATAGTTATTCTAAATCCTTAAACAGTATAACATATCATCTGTATTTTTTTTCAATTATTTAATATCGTTATTATTTAACTCTTTGGCAACATGTTATTTATTATCGTCTTTTTACAGATAATAGACATTCATTTAATTATTTCGTTTTCTTTTTCCTAATCCTACACACTTTATACATATAAACCATCTACACTTTTTGTATGGTGATAATTTTCCCCTGAAAGGAGTTGTTGGATATTATGAAAAAAACTCTAGCTATTATTCTCGCATCTCAATTACTATTAACCCCAATTTTTGCACAGGCAACTGAGACTGATTCCAGTGAGGCTGCTCCAGTTGTCTCAGAGGAGGGAGCAGCCAGCAATTCCGAGGTTGTTGTATCTGATTCAGCCCCCGGTGATAGCGGCTCTGCTGCTGTTGAAGCAGGTGATACTGCTCCTGCTGAGTCCTCCGCTACAGGAGAAGTAACCCCAGAAACAGGACAGTCTGAAGATTCTCAAAATCCATCTGATGGTGGCGAGTCAACGCCCGACGCTACTACACCTACAGAGGGAACTGATGGCAATGTCAGCACCGAGACAGCTACTCCTGAAGATAGTACTAATCCCGATGCAGCCGTGGAGGATAAAACAACAGAAACATCCACAGACGAGACCTTAGATTCCGAAAAAACTGAAGAAGAGAAAGACAAGGAAGCTGAAGATATAGACAAAGAAAAAGAGGAAGAAAAGGACAAGGAAAAAGAAGAGGAAGAAAAAGAAGAGGAAGAGGAACACGAGCATCACTTCATTTACATCACAAACAATGACGGCACTCACACAATTAAATGTGATGGAAAGATCCACCTCAAATATACGAATGATGATGGCGAAGAAGTCGACGAATATATAGATTGTGACCTCGAAGAAATCGAAGAATGCGAATTTGAGGATGGCAAATGTAAATACTGCGAATATGAAAAACCAAAGGAAGAACTACCTTTTTCACCTAACATTTCCGTCGAAATACAAAATCAAGAAGCTATTATTGGTCAGTCAAATCCATTGATTTGCGTTGGAATATGGCAAGATGACTACGACATAGAATATGCCCAGATTTGCTTCGCCAACTATGGTGCAAATAAATTTATTAATGTAGCTTTAAGACAAGGTTTATACTACGATTCAATCAAAAAAGAATTTGTATATACAGGCGGTAGCACCTTCTACTCTTGCCCAGATGTATCACAAGACTATGCTGAAGGAACATACACTGTACGTTCCGTGTATGTAAGAAGTACAGATGGAGACGTAATTCATTATTCAGTTGAATCTGGCAACTTACCAGATTGGCTTGATGGAAAAACTATTAAGTTAGTAAAGAAAGCTCCAACAGATAAACCAATTAATCTTCTTCCAATAATTGACGTTCCATCTGAACCACAGGTACCTGAAGTAGAAGCACCAATCGAAGAAGTTCCTCCGTATGAAGAGGAGCCTAAGGTTGAAGAAGTTCCAGAAATTGAGGAAATTCCAGAGGCTGAGGAAATTCCAAAGATTGAGGAAGAACCACCGGTTATAGAGGAACCACAGGTCGAAGAAGTTCCACAGGTTGAGGAAGCACCT